>Ga0116227_10006598_pt1 | contig 23382 bp, 27 predicted proteins | sample S1TSphgellanicum_FD_89693 | JGI IMG/M metagenome (GOLD analysis project Ga0116227, IMG submission 89693) | Host-associated microbial communities from peat moss isolated from Minnesota, USA - S1T2_Fb - Sphagnum magellanicum MG | ecosystem: Host-associated > Plants > Peat moss > Unclassified...
ATCCTCGTCCAGGGAGTAGTTGCTAGCGATGGCGGGAGGTATGGAAGTGCACAAGAACCGGTACGTGGAGGATTGGGGAGCCGCAAGGGAGAATCTGGAGAAGACTTTCCGCTTCAACCGTCGCACTTTGCCCTTGGCTATCATCTTCGGCATTGCGGTGCCGTATGTCACCTACAGAGGCATCGTCGCGGATTTTGTGAGTCTTGTTCCCTCCCTCCCTCCCTCCCTCCCTTAGCCCTCATTCCCTCACTTCTGCTGCCTGCCGCACTGGTCACAATTATTGCATCACCGCAGAAGTTTGTGTTTGGCTGCTTCGTCAGTCATCGCTTCCTGATGTGTATGAGTAGAACAGATGTTGGAAGCCAGTGAAAGCATGCACCAGGTCTTAGCACATCATGTCAGCAAATGCAAATCCAGCCTGGTAGCGATGGAGGAAGCTGGAACAGAGAATAGTTGAAAAATATGATGCCTGGAAAGTCTGTCACCTTACAGCTTTCATCAGGGGAAGAGAAGCAGGTGAAGTTAAAGAAGTCTTGTTGGCAAAGAAGATTATGCAAGCAGTTTGCATCTGTGGTGTGATCATTGCTATCTGGGTTTTACCCTGTTGTTATAACTGCATTGTCTTGAAATTGTAGCAGCAAGAGCTCTGATTAAGTAGGGAGTGGGATGCATGGGCTTGTTGCAGAACAAGCAGGATGAGTTGGCTGGCCGTCCTCCACGCAAGTTTTTGGGAGCTTAAAAGCTGAGGATTGGCCACTCAAGGTTTCAGAAATCATGAAAATTCTCCCGTGAACTAGGGTTTTGGAGAGAAATCATGTTTTCTGATGTCAAGCTATGATGAAATTCTGCCACACTCTCATGTATTGCAGTGGTGAGGCCTGCCCTCTGTGTGGAGTGTGTCTATCTTTCTGATACTCACATACAGGTTTTGGGTATCCTGGGAAGCTGCTTATCAATATATCTCTGGAAGCCTAGAACTATTATGCTGAGCAGTAGCAGAAGTCTCCCTCACCTCTTTCTGTTGAGAGTTCTACTACAATGGTTTTTTAACTTTGTGACTACAGCAGACCTCATTGTGAAGTCCTACCTGTACCACATGTAGTCCAAACCATGAATAATTTTTTTAGTATGTCAGGACACCGCCCATGTCAATTTATTTTGAATTAGACAGTAACACTTGAGAGTATGATACAGCTTTCCTAGCATTGCACATGTGTCTAGGGAACTAAAACATTTGCAGTCACTTCAGATGATTCACCAAACCTGCACTACTGCTATGATTGCAGTGGGCTGCCAGCTCATATGCTTATGTGCGGCTTTCTGGGTTCTGAGAGAGACAGGAATTAGTATGTTTCACTGGACTGTAATAAGCCTGGGTATGGCTAGTGCTAGCCACAGAACCCCCTGATAACAACTAGGACTACTTGCCTGGGGACCATTCAGCTCGTCCCTACTAGTTCTCTGGAGCTACAGAAACTTAGGAACCTCCTGGCAGAAGAAGCTCTCAGTTACTCTGGTTCCTCATTAAATTTTATTAGACAGCTCCTCAAGTCTGGCTTTACCGGGGATCTTTTAATGTCTGGAGGTATGAGCAGATCTGGATTGAAATGGAGATGAGAGTGACAATGTTTTCTTGAAGGCAGGAATTTCTCATTGTCTTCATGAGCAAGTTGGGATTGTGGTAGGGAGAGAGGACTGGTGGCATAGAGGTTAGGCTCCTGGGTTCTTCTAATGGTCCCTGAACTAGTGAAACATTGTCACTTTTGTTCATACTGCTAGTTATATATTGTTCTTTGTTCAAGCTTTACCCTTCTGTGTTTTTCTTCTTCCTGGCTCTTCAGTCCTTATCTGGAAATCTTTCTTTGACTTCGAGGAAAAGTGTTTCACCTTGTCCTGCCTTTCTTTATCATGGGTATGGAGATTTCTCAAATCCACATGAGAGTTATTTCCTCTACTTTCCATAGTCTGAAAGTTGAAGGGCAGGGTTGCCCCACCCTGGCAAGGGCTACAAGGGCTACTGTCAACCCTGCCCTTCACGGTGAAGGATTTGATCAACTCTTGTCAGTTAAAAGAAAATTAGAAAGAAATTTCATTAAGTGGATAGAGATGAGGTGATCCTATACCCTGAGTTTGTACTTATAAAGGTATACATGTATATATTGAAGGATTTTTAAAAGTGCTCTTCAAAATGGAAGATTCAGTGGCTTAGTTCCCATTGGGATTGAAGGAGTACGAAAGTTGTTGCCATGAATTGGAAGGACTCAGACTTCTTTTTGAATAAATTTCAATTTCCATATTGAGACCTGGTTGCAAATATGCACCTTTGCATGCTTTTCCTTCGCTCTCAGCAGTGTGTACATAATTGGTATACATAAAAGGATATATTCCATTCAACTGGGACTGTTCCATAGTATGTAATCAGTTTCTCTGTCCCTATTCAGGTATTTCTCTAGGTATTTTCCTATGTGAGAAAGGTATTCATCTGCTGGTTCCACTGTTGGTTCTGGCAATATCACTTGTGATGTTCTCTGCATTTAGCCAGAGTCTATGGCTTCAAGTGAATTAGCAATTCTTGTAACACTGATTATTATTGTTATTGTCATCACTGTTGTTGTGGGGGAGAGGGAGGGGGATTTTGCTCAGTTTGGAACTGTGTTCAAAGGTTATACTCATGATCATAGATACAAAAACTAATGAAAATATTGAACATAACAGTTTCATAAATCTAGAGCTTATTCCTCACCCACAAGGTTTTAGTGAATCAAGAGGTGGGAAGATGAGAGTGATATGAATCAACTATAGGCAACACCAGTTATGCTTCAAAAGGCCTTAAGAGAATCCATTACCACTTGATCGAATAGTGTCTAACCCTACTACACTATTACTATTTCTAAGTGGAAATAGCCCAGGTTCCTTAGAGGATCTCCACCCACAATAGTAAAATGGCTTGAAAGTATATTTTGGAGACAATATCATAATCAATTAGAGTGAAACTCACTTTCAGCTTGTAAACAATGCTTTAAAGAAGGATCATTTAAAGGAAAGATTATGTTTTCTTGGCCAATAATAGTGATCGGTCTAGGTGTTGACATTTAAATAGTCTTTCATTTTATATTGTTTATTCTTTTGTGAATGTATGGTTGAGGATTTGGGAATGATTAACATTTTATGTTGGATATCATGTGGGTGGAAATGCTCTTAGTATGTGACCAGTTTCAATGTCCTATTCAAGCTGAGTTATTTTTTATATAATTTTTTTGTACATCTTACATCTCAAAGGCCAAAATGATCGATGAAAAATATGAAACATATTCTAAAGTTGATAACTAAAAATTTGGACATGTCCAGAACTGTCGTTGACAAGTTAGTGTGTATTTGTTTTGTGACACAAATTCATGCTTCCACAACACCTCCAGGCTTCAAGTCGTGATTTGTTGTTACATTCATGCCTTAAAATCTCCACAAATTCCAACACTTCACTTTTGCTTGCATACCTTTAAACCTTTGAAAACTTGAATTTTGATGTCAAAATTTCCAATCAATGTTCACACATATTGATACATGTCTCCTCTTCAATTGAATAATACTTGGGGTTAAACAACTTGTATGCATTAAACATAAAGATTAGGAAATTTTTCATTGAAATTATTCACAATTGCTTGCACATAGTTTGATCCCGTGTTCATGCACTCCTCTAGACTATTAATTTTATCAATAATCCTTCCATGGTGCATGGGGTGATATGTACTTTTAAGGTCATTTTTTACCCCCTTCCTCAAGTACCATGAACCCATCCTCTTGATAAAAATGATCTTAAATGTTTTGTCAACTAACCAAAATTTGGATGAGATTCATATAAGAAATGTATTTTCAAATTGGAAATTGATTCATTTAAAGTACATCCAGTTGATAAGATATCATTCATGTTAGATTGGAATTTTTTGTTCAATTTATTAGTGTCACCAAGACATCAATTACAAGATGAAGCATAAATTAAAAATTTTAAATGATAACTTGTTGATACTAATAGGACTCCAATACTTGAAAAACATCAAGTGTAACTAGCATGTAGTATAAAATTCTTTCTAAAACCTGACCTTGAAATTACAAGTTTGCTAATTGTAACAAATCGAATGAATCCACAAGGCTTTTCAATTCCTTTCATTAATTGTGGCTCATTCCTAGCCAAGTAAAAATTTTGTTTGCAAAATCAACCAAAAATCAACAATTCTAATACAACTTTGAATCCATCACCTACTACAAAAGCCTCTTGATGAATTATATACAACTAGTGGTACTCGTGACCTTTGGACACCCATGACTACACCACTCCAGCCACCCCGATCGCATAGTGGTCCCGACCGATGTTGTGCGGGTATCAGAACCAGCCGTGTGTACCCTCAAGTTATCAATCCAGGTATTTACTCCCTTACCCGACGTGAGAAAACCCAAAACCCCAGTTCTGACATTTTGAACTTTAGTTCCCGAAAGTTTTGGAAATTTCCAAAAACACATTCCTCTATATAACCGCCGGTTCTTTCGGTAGTGGGGGGGGGAGGGGAAGGTTTTTATATTCGCCTCTGGTGTGGTGGGAAAGGGATGCGATCCGACTGTCATTCCTACCCTTCGGACGGCTGCAATACTTTGTGGAAACGGTTTGTACATGGAAACCATGGTGGTCCAACCCCCGTCATAAACTGACACCGGTCGCCCGCTGCTTCACCGGCCTCTCCCTCCCCCACCCCCCAAAACCCCTGTCAGACAGACAGATGAACGTAGTGAATTAATATATATGATGTGTCCTTGCCAATGTTGGATGGAACTTTCTCTCACAATTGAATGGACAACCCCTAATAACTTCCTATCATAAAGGTTGCCTCATCAATAGCAAAGGCCACCAATCTTGATAAAATTTAACATAACTTTTCCAAACAAAAAAATAAAGCAATGAACATATTTTTTCTTCTCGTATCCTCAATAGCCAACAACTCCAAAGAAAATGTCATTTGAAAGCCCTCCCTTGAGGACCCAAATGACAACAATAAACTATCAAATGTTACTCCATGGTTTGATCAATTGACTTATCAACAAAAACATAATACACATGAGATGTAGAAGCATTAACATGCAATATACTTTTGAGATGCTCAAATAATGCCACAAAAACTCAAGGGTATCAATGATCTTGATGTATAAGCTCCATTATCATTCTTTCTCAAGAGCATTTTGAACATATCTAGACATATGAACCATACCAAATGGAAGAAAGTGTGAAGCTTCCCATTTAACCACTATAGTTTTGTGCTCATTGTTTTTCTCATGTGGTCACAAACTCATGGTTTTCACATCCTTTTGCAACTTCCCCCAAAACCTCATGGGGCTTTAATACCAAATTGTACACAAATAACACATATTTCATGAAACTAGTATTTGATGGCCCACCTTCATGTTCATCTACCACTTCTTGCCCATGTTCCATGATGCTTTGAATGTCTAGTTATAGTTTCTTTCAATGAGGAAAAAGAAAATTAAGTTGTGCATTTCCTTAAGATTTTAAAAGATTTTCTATGTCTAAATTTTCACTTTGTGAAAAAAATTGATATCATGTGCAAGTTGCAAAAAGAATTATGCACAAGAAGATAATAATTTCAAGTACATTCTAAACATACCAAAATGTAGAATGTGTGTTAGAAGTTGTGATGTTCATTGCAATTTGTGACTTCTTTTATTATTGGGTATTATGAAACATTGTTGTTTCATTATGTCAAACATTGACATGTCAAAACAATCAATACATTATAACATCTACATAATTACATAATAATAGTGTTTTTTTTTCGAATCAAGGCAAAATTTCACTTCTCTTGGGGAGTCACCATAACAAGAGTCCACAATTATAATTTGCCAATTATGCTCTAAAATGAGGTTTAGGGTGCCAAGTTGCATCAAATTATAAATCAAGATTCATCATATTTCTATTATTCATGGAAAATTTTCTATTATTGTTTTGATAGTTTTATCAAAACTTGTTAGCATTAAAATTAAATCTTTTGTGAAATGATGACCACCCATGTTACATCTCAAAATTTTTTAAAAAAAACATTACATAGATGATAGGAGATGCAAGGCTAAGTGATATGAAAGTACATGTTCCTTTGTATCATCAAGATGCCTTTTAAAACTCTACCCATTAAACAAAGAAAACAAAGTAAATTGTCATGAGTATTTCTTTAGTCTTCTCAATTTAGAGGAACCCAACATTGTAGATGAATTTGAAGCTAGGATAATTGAAGTGCAAGTTGTCAAACTACACTTTCAAATACAAGATGTTTTGATGTTCTCAAGAACCAAGAGCCAAAGAGAAGTAGGTCCATAAAAACAATCTTATGGTTTTCAAAAGGATTTAAGATGGGTGGCTTGGAAAGATTGGGTTAGAATTGTAAAGGTAGACTTTAGGCACTTTACAAAGCTTACAGTTGTGCACTTTAATTATAAATACCCCATCCTCAAAGTTATCCCAATTGACAACAAATATTCCTATTGTCGGAAGGCCTTAATATCTATCTATTTTTAACAATCATTCTTATTGGTGAATGGCCCTTTTTTTGTTACCTTTCATTTGATAAGCTTTTTTTCATAAACTTATAATATGACATTTTAAAAAAATAATTGGCATTTCATTTGATAAACAAATTTTTGGTTTGCCTTTCATTTGTTTTGTGACATGTGCAAAAATCAACCTTGTCCATGGTCATTGTCCATGGTCACAATAAGAAACTTTTGACAAGTTCAAAAATTCAAATTATTTTTTATCATTCATCAATGTCAAGAATCAATATATACCAATATAATATCATACTTTTAGAGCTAGTTAAGCATCATATTGTCAAATAAACTATTTTAGGTACTCAAACCATGAGTAGCATAGGAAACGTGCACATGAACTTGAGCACACAAAAGTTGAGGCATACACAAATAGTCAAACACATGAGTCATGAAGAAATACATGGTACATATCATCATGACTTTGTGAAACTTTGATTATTGCGATGAGTCTATGACTACTATTATATCTATGAATGAGAATCTTGAGAAATCACTATTTTCAAGACTAGTTTAACAATAGTCAAGGACATAAAAAGAGAAGAAAAGAGACTCCGTTCAAACTTGCATGGTCCCATCAACAAACATTGGAAATGAACTTTGAAGCATGAAATTATATGTTCATTGTTGATGGGTTTATGTGCAAGATACTTCAATTACTAACCTTGCATTTTAAATTGAAGTTTTTTCATACATGTGTTATGTATAAATATTATGTTTATCTCAATCTTGTGTTTAGAGATGGAAGGATGTTTGACAACTCAATATTGCTAAGATATTTTGAACATTCATCTTTTCTTCTTAGAAGAGTAACATATGTTTATTTCATTTGTTCTATGTAGTTCAATACCATTTAACTCTATAGGAGGAGGAGAAACTTTTGTAATGTATATAGCATTATTAAAAAAACATGATAGATATCAAGTAGTGGACCCAGTCAGGTGGTTGCCAGTTTGTGCAACCACGCAACCTCGCACCAAACTATTGTATCCCCTGGGGACATAGTGCTGAGGATTGGCTGCATTCCTAAGTGTAGCAGGCATTACCGAAGCATTAAATTTATCAGTAAATTCAACCTGTCTTTACCCTGTCTTTGGGCCTGCTTTCACCCCCTATGCCCTCTTTCAGTGGTATCCATAAAGTAAGGAAATTTTATTAAATCTCAGTTCAAAAGGTTCAAGACTAATTATAGTAATTGTACAGGCAGGGGCAGTGAAAATATATGTAGCAGCAGTGGAGGCGCTCAGGAAAAAGGAAAGACAGGATGAAACTCAGTTTACCACCAAAATTGGAGGAAAAACTAGTTTGGGTCCCGGTTATTTTGCTTTGTAACAATCTAAATTACGAGTTTGATGGCCTATAATGCTGAAACTGGCAATTCTCACTCCCTAATCCCGCGACTTTAGAGATAACTCTAATATGTATTAGAGTTATCTGTAAAGTAACCCTGTCTTCACCCTGTCTTTAGGCCTCCTTCCACCCCCTATCCCCCTCTTTCAGTGGTATCGTCAAAGTAAAGACATTTTAATAAATCTCAGTATGAAATGTTGATACTCAGCATTTAATGCACAAGGTTCGAGACCAATTATAGTAATTGTACAGTTAGGAGCAGTGAAAACATATGTAGCAGTAGTGGAGGCGATCAGGAAAAAGGAAAGACAGGATGAAACTCACTTTACCACCAAAATTGATGGTTTTCTCAGTTCCATCATCCCCCTTGAATGCTAGTGTACTTTTTTGCAGGTTTTTTTTTGAATCTCACCCTGTGTATGACCAAACTCAGGGTTCTGGTGTTGTTGTTTTAGTTACTTTACGCATAACTCCATCATATACTCTACACTATCCAGTTCTGCTAGATTAGCATCCCCTTTCATGTGGACACCATAGTGTCGGTTGCTTTCCAAGGAATTCGGTAGTGTGCAAGGCAGGACATTAGACACACCTTTGCGAGTGTCAGGCACTTTTCTGTTCCAAGAGAGAGAGGATGACCAATTCACACTGGATCATGAACTGAGACAATCAGCTCACAATTGGAGTGAGGTTTAGGGTTTAAACCATGTCATCCTTCTTTCTATTAGTCCAAGTTTACCAAAATGAGGCTGCTTGGTGTTCATCCAACTACCCTTTCTTTCAAATGACAAAAGGTCCTCAACATGTTTTCGCCATTTTGCCAAACATATTTTGGAAATGGAATATTCTGTCACAAATATTCCCTTTTTTTGGGAAAAAAAAATTGTGAAAAAAACAAACAAGTTTTTTTTATTAAAAGAATTGCCAAGAATTGTCACAATTGCCTCCAATATAATAAAAAAGGATGCTTAAGATTGTTTTACTTTCATATTTTTTTGAGTACCCTACTACTACTACCTTGGCAGCTTTGACACTAAATTATATTATTTTCAGAAATGTTGAAAATTTCTCAAAAAAATTTCTTCAAATAAACAAAAAAAAATTGAAGGAAAAAATTGAAATCTTCAAGAATATTATATTTGTCAAAATGAATTTTAAAATTTAAAAAAATTAATTGACAAACATGCGTCAAAGCTGCCTGGTTTGCCAAATATGGCTAAATATATTTTATGGATGATCTCATTGAGCAACATAACAATTTTTAAAAATTAAACTAAATGTTTTTTTCTCACTTCTCACTAAATACATGTCACTAAAGGGGGAATGCCCACTCCAGAGGGTCTCCCCTAATTGGAGGGCAGTAGCCCAAGAGTGTAGGCCCAAAAATTAAGGGAGGCCCAAGGGAGGCCTCTAAGATGCCCATGGGAACCCTCAATCAAAGAGGCGTTCCCCAGCGTAAAGCACCAAAGGTCTTTAATTCAAATGACAAAAGGTCTACATATATGTGATCCCCTGAAGGGGTCCTTCAACTAAGGAGCAAATCTTCCATGCCATGAGGTGGTTTCCGTCTTCTCAAGTTCTTACATCGGTAGGTTAAAGACCTATCTATCTGTTGTTTGGCTAGGGGAACCTTCTTGGGTGAGGCCTCTTAGAGGTTTTATCTTAGTCAAAGAAATTAATGTTCAATTTTGACCTAAAGGCCCCTGATTTAGTCTAAGGACCCCTTCATTTGTTATGAAGGGTCCAAATGCAACCCCAAAAAACTTTGGGATTGTTACCATGGTACCCCAGCATATTTGCTAGTTCATCCAAGGCCACAAAAGACACCTCAAATTTTATTTTTTTAATTTTTTTTAAAATTGAAAATTTTTAAAATAAAAAATATTTAAATTTTTATTAAATAAATAAATAAATAAACACCCTTCTGAAAATAACTAATAAGTTTACCCCCAGAAGCAAATAGGCTACACTAGTAAAGTTTAGCCAAAGCCTGACAGACTACAGACCAGATGGATGTAAATTATTCTTGTGGCAATGGTCAGTTGACGAAACACGACTAGTTGTTGTGGTAGCTGGATGAAAGTAGGCAGAAAGAGCCTTTCGAAACGTTGGTCTTTCATTTCACAAATTTGGATGAACGTAACAAACGTGCTTTGTTGTGAGCTCCGAAGCTTCCCTGGAATCGCTGATTATTTTATTTTATTTTATTTTATTTTTATTTTATCGTGGCGGAAAATTCGCCATTTTGCTAAATTAAAAAAAAAGTCCCAAGCGACATGGTCAAGGGAACTTTTAAGAAAATTTCCAGAAAAAAATAGCCACATTATCGAGGAAGAAAGTTATGAAATCGCCAAGATTTTTGGAGTATTTTGGCAGGTTTCTAGCTTTCTTCTTTTGAGATCGCCATATTTGACTAACAGGTTTTAAAGGTTCGCCAATATGATTCCTAGATTTTTCTTCTTGTTTATTTTGTGTCTTGTAGCCAGATTTGGCTAAATCATCTTGTGGCTGATCGCCACTTTTGGTGCAACATGAGAAAATTGAAAAAGGAAACACACACACACACACACACACACACACACACACACTCTGCTTGGAATACGCTAAGATCAACTTCTGACACTTTGGTGCTCTCGTTTGTTTGTTCTTGTGAATTTTCTTTTCCTTTTTTTTTTTTTGGGCGGTGGAAAAGCTTGGGATTGCTTGCAGAGGTGAGCTAGAAACACATCTTGTTTTTTCTGGTTTCTGAAGAAACTTCTAGATAATTTTTTTTTTCCTTTTTTTGGTTTGGGTATTCGAGATCTAGAGGAGAAGGGCTCTGGAATCAGCTTCTTCTTTTCGCAGCTTTGCTTGATCTGTAGAAGAGTTTTGGTTGTTGGATGTGGGCAGTAGAGGTTTGAGAGTTTTCTGTTGTTGTTGTTGTTATTATTTTGGAGCTCTGCTGATTTTTTTTTCTTTCTGTGAAGAGAATTGTGAAGCCGGCTTGCTGTTTCAAAGGAGAGGTGTTAAGAGTGTGAGAGAGAAACACAGAGACATACAGACAGACAGAGATGGCGAAGAGGGCGTTGCTGGTAGGGTGCAACTACCCGGGCACCCAATGTGAGCTGCACGGATGTGCGAATGATGTGAGGCGCATGCGCAGAACGTTGGTAGAACGTTTTGGGTTCGATGAATCCGACATCCTCATGATGCTGGACACTGACCCATCCACGCCGCAGCCGACGGGAGCTAACATCAGATCGTCGCTTAGGAAGCTCATCAACTCGGTGGAGCCTGGTGACGTTCTGGTATTCCATTACAGTGGCCATGGCACACAGGTGAGAGCGACCGCATAAGCCCTTCTTCTCTTCTGAATAAGAACTTAAGTGATGTTTTCTGGAGTGTAAGGAGGCGTGATGGGCATCATGGCTTCTTCTTCTTCCTCTTTTGACGAACAATGGGTGATGAGCATGGGTGATGGGCATGGGTGATGGGCATGGCTTCTTCTTCTTCTTCTTCTTCTGATGAACAATGGGTGGGTACCTATCTGGACATGATGCAACAGGTGCCACCAGAGAGCGGAGCGCCTGGTGAAATGGATACTGAGGAAGCCATTGTGCCCACTGACATGAATCTTATCACGGGTCATTTCATTCTCTCTCCATAAGCCCCTTTACATGCTTATCTGGTTTTTCTCTCCTCCCTGAATGGAAGAAAACCAACGCATTTTTGGGTCTTGGGTGGTGTGTTGTGGGTTGTTGTTGGGCTTCACAGATGATGATTTCCGAGATCTGGTCAACCAGATTCCTCCAGGCGTCACGTTCACCTTCTTATCAGATTCTTGCCACAGTGGAGGAATGATTGACAATGAGAAGGAGCAGATTGGGGGTGGCCGAACAGGAGGAGGCTCTAGTGCACAACAAGCTTTTCTGGGAGGAGGTGGTGGTGGTGGTGGTGGTGGTGTGGGAGGAGGGTTGATGGGATTGATCTCACAAGGTCTGCAAGCATACGCAGGTCAAAGGGGTGCCCAAAGTCAGACTCGGGATTTTCCCTTCCCTTCTTCTGGGGGAAGGATACAACAGGAGGAGGCTGCATCATACAGGGACGACCAGGGTTACAGAGAACCACAGAGGTTGTACGAGCAGCAGGAGGGCTATGGAGAGGATGGGTATGAAGGAGAGGGCAGAAGACTCCGAGGCAGTGATGAGTATGGAGGTTATGGAGGCAGAAGACCACAGGAAGAGTTTTATGCAGACCGCAGAGTCTATGGTGAGGAAGGGTATGGAGCAAGAGGACAATATGAACAGGAGGGCGGCTATAGGGAGGAAGGATATGAAGGAGATGGCCAAAGACGTCGGGAAGAGTTTTATGAGGGCCGCAGAGGCCGTGGTGAAGGACATGAAGGGAGGGGACAAAGGTTGTATCAACAAGAGGGCTATGGGGAGGAAGGGTATGGGTATGGAGAAGGCAGAAGACACCACCAACGCAATGATGAGTATGAAGGCAAAGGAAGAGGAGGTTATGTTAATGAAGGTTATGGAGGCAGAAGACAGCAGGAAGAGTTTTATGAAGGCCGCAGACAGTATGGTGACGAAGAGTATGGAGGGAGAGGAAGGACAGAGGAGGATTACAGGGGAGAAGGACAAAGAGTCTATGGGGAGCAAGTGTATGGAGGAAGGCCCACAAGGGGCCGAGGTCAAGAGTACTATGAAACAGAAGGTGGAGTGGGATATAATGCTGGAGAAGGCTATGGAGGAGAAGCATATGGGAATGCGTATTCTGTAAGAGTTCCTCGTCTACTACCAAACCTATACTGATGGTGATCCATATCAGACACTACTTATATTTTCCTCAATGCTGCTGAAACTTCCTAGGTCATTAGCCCCTGTTCATCTCACGATCATGATTTGTAACATCATTCAATTCCTACACCTGGCTCTCTGATGTGCTTAATGATGTGGTGACTTCCAGGGAAGAAGGTATGAAAGAACAGCTGAAGAAGGCTATGGTGGTTATGGGGGAATTCAACCAGCACCTAGCTACTATCAGAGCCAGGGTGAAACTGCGTATGGCTCACCACGTGTGGTTTCCAAAAGCATTCCAGTTGATCTGCTTACACAGATATTGAGCCAGAGAACAGGGCAAAATGTCCAAGTGGGAAACATTCGTACAACAATCTTTGACATGTTTGGAGAACAGGCTAGTCCATCAGTGAAGATGTTTGTGAATCTGGCTCTCAGCCAGCTCCAGGTAGCATACCACAATATCTGCTGCCCTCCTATTTTGAAACAATTTGATTTGTTGCCATAAGCTACAGCTGATTTGGATGCAGAGGCAAGAAATAAGGTTGAGTGGATTTCAGAGATGGGGTAAGTCTCTGGTGTTGCAGTGAAGTTTTGTGATTTGTTTTGTTTTAATTGGGCACAAAAATGCTTTAAATGGTATTTGTGCAGTTATGATTATGTGAAACCAACCTACTGACACAAGAGAACATTCTTATGCAGCAGCAAGGTAAAGGTGAAGGTGGATGGTTAGGGACCATATCAAGTCTAGCCAGTCAGTTCCTTCAGACAAAGCTTGATGACCAGGGGCCAGAGGATGCTGCAAACTATATGGCACCTGCTCAGCATGCTCAATTTCCTCGCCCTAAGACTCGTGTTGCCTCTGATGCTAGCATTCTGGTAAGTGGCTGCCAGGCGGACGAGACATCAGCAGATGCAAACCCAACACACAATCCAACTAGCTCATATGGGGCATTTAGCAATGCAGTCCAAACAGTGCTGGGCCAGAATTCATCTCCTATGACAAACCGTGACCTAGTGCTAGCAGTTCGGCATGTGCTTGGACAGCAAGGATTTAAGCAGCATCCATGCTTGTACTGCAGTGACGACAATGTGCATGCTCCTTTCATCTGCTACTAGCATTCATGCTAGTTCTAAAGAGGAGCCAGGCAGGCAGCAGATCAAGGTACATACTTGTGGAGATACATATGTACTCCAGGATGAACTCTTTGTCAACATAGTGTGTGAAATCTCCCTTTTAAGTTCTGCACAATCAATCATGCACAATGATTGAAGGCAGTTGGCATGCCCATTCACTTGTGTTGGTACTTGCTACAGAGGTGACTGTTAGGCTTTGGTATGCAGTTTTCATGTTTTATGTAGACATTTCTACAACTGAAATTTGTTGGGTTCTTTTGTTGTACTTTAAAAAGCTGCTTTGCCACCTTTCTGACGTTCTCCACAACTTTCCTTCAGTGTTTTTGCTCGAGTAGTTAGGGCAATGTCAATTGATAACAAATTGGTAAATCCAGGCCAATCAAAGGTAGATTCCAGTTTAATACTTGAGTGCTCTCATTGGTGGCACATTTTAGGTGGTGCACATATGTAAGAATTTGATGGCATTTCTACAGAAAGAAAACTCCTGTTCTTTCCCTAAGATTTTTTATGTTGGTAAAACTTTGTATAATGGTGCATATCTTCATAGGGAGAAGGCAGTTTTGAGTAATGTTGGTAATAAGGGAAATGATTTTCAAGCACCAGAAGGTATGATGCTAACCCTAATGAGGATACATGAACAGGATGATTCACAATTTCTCAGGTGTTTCAATAGATTACACACATCTCTCAAAACAAACATCGCCGTGAGATTGCAAGCTTCCCCCACAAGAAAGCCTGAACAACTTGCCAATCAATTTCCAAATACATCAGGAATTGTAAACAACCACGGCAGATGGTGTTTAAGCCAGACATTCAGGATTGTGGCTTCCTCCTAGATCAAAGTAGAGAGTTATATATATTTTCGCAGATCTTCCAGAACCTGATCTTGCACCAGATCAAGAAGGCTAATGATTTGCAACATTTTCTTGACTTGGTGCAACATTTCCAACAAGGGGGTAGGGAAAAGAAAGGGTCACAAGACATAAGATGCATCCTATCCACAGTAATTTGCAACGAGTGTGAGTATGGAGTATAAACCCAATTTCAGATTTGCATCAAAGACAAGATTACAACATTGGATTCCGCTTTGTAGTACCTTGAGGTAGCTCCAAAATACAATCGAAAAATAACTAATCTATATTAGAAAAAATTGAAATCAACCTAGTCATTGTTTAATAGTTGTTATTAGATCAATAAAGAGAACACACACACAAATAGAGGCATCTGTTATTTGAAACTCCTTTTTGACTAGAAGAATAAACACAAAAAGAAGAGAAAATTTATTTTGATGAAGATTTATTTGTCTACACATGGAATATAAGTTCTTTCAAGAAAGAACAAAATCTCACACTTACAACACAAACACAAAACACAATCTGAATTTGGAAAAACACAAAGAAGCAATGTTGTCAACGAAGCAATGTTGTGAGGTAGGATCATGGAGAGGTTGCCCAAAGGTGTTTTAGAAGGTCACAAAACCCTGAAACCTAAAACCCATACTTGTTTAAGACATTGAAACCCATACTAAAAACAACTGGGTAGAAGGTTTCGAATTTCTACATCAATTTTACCATGATTGACAATTCACGAGTAAAGGTTTATGTTGAGTTTTTAAATTTTGGGATCTAGTCAAGTCAAATCCTTGATACTTGGATTTAGAATCGTCGATTCAATTCTAACACTTGGATCCAAGTGCTTGCACAACATTGATTCATAGATCATATAATGATAACTTGATGATATGACATTTGAAGGGGTGGTGAACATTAAGAATGAGGGAGGAGGATTGAAATAAATTGGGAAATGGTGGCATCATGTTAGCACCAAACTTTTTCAATGAAATTTACATTTTGAGCAAAATTGAGGGTTCACTAAACATGGAATTATCGTTAACTTATCTCCAATTGCTAACATGGTCCAAATTTTTTAAGGAGTACCAAAATAATGTCACATTGTCACTCTTTTTAAACTCCTTTACATAGTCTTATTTAATCATGTAAAAACATAAAATTAATAAAATTTGAAGTTGTAATGATCTCAAATATGGTACTTATAAAATATTTGACACATTTTGACTCATTAAAATTGATGAGAATCAAAATATAGAACAAAAATGGACTCTGTTAAGGACTAAGTCCTTTTTGTCCTTAGTGGTGCACCTTAAAAAATTTAGACCAAACAAGAATGTCACATTTATTTTGTGTTTACTAATATCACATATGTGAATATAAAAAAATTTAGTGATTTTTGTTCCTATTAGGATAAGACCAAGTGCAATGTTACCTCTTGATTTGAAATGATAGAAACTATTGTTTCTAAGATTTTATTTTTTTAAAATGTCCATTTTTTTAAAAAATTGTTTTTGACATGCTTCAATACAATTATGATTTCTATATCAAGGCTTGCAAGTATTCAACAATATCCTTTGTGACCTCTAGACATAGGAGATATGAATACATATGATATTTTGGAGTGCGAATCCTAAGCCATCAAGAGTTGTAAAAATATCTTTGCATCGTTCTTGGGATTTATAATTGTAAAAGTGATGATATAAATGATAGATTTGGATGTCCCTTTGCTTGTTGTTCCAAATATAAATATATATATTTATATATATATATATATAATATTATATAATAAAGATTTTTAAAAAGGTGCAAAATGTTAGAAAAGTCCTTACTCATTTGCAATCAACAATTAATTAGCAGAATTTGCCTCAAGGTAAACAATCTAATGCACATGACATGTTGTCATTGGGTTATAACTTATAATAGTGAAACCACATGTCTTTGAATTGTGGATGTCTTTGAAGAAGTTTATTAGGTTTTGCCTCATATGATGTGAAGGCTTGTGAGTTGTAGTAGAACAATGAACTACATATTTAGAGCATCTCCACCCAAGAATTATAAAATACATCTTTATGAAAAAAGAAAAAAAAGCCTTGTGTAAGTAATGTTCAATGTTCTCACCCATAAACATTAAAAAAATCATTTTAAACAATGAGAGACCATTTAAGTCTTTAAGTTTACGTCAATCATTATATCAATCAAAATCATAGCAAGAAAATCATTTTAAATGTGTCCTTCAAGGTTATGACATGTTGGCCATATTTAGTGCACAAGAAGAAGTTTTTGACTATCTTGTTGCAAAATTTCATGTCAAAGGTGTTTACTACTATGAGGTGGAGATGTTCTTGGTTATGGACACTTTCAACTTAATAGCAACTTGCAAATGGGACATACTTTAGAGAGTTACAAGAAGTTGCAAGCAAGCTAGGCATCTCTACTTCTAAGAAGGAGCCCAATGTGAGGAAAGTCGAGGTAGCTTGCTTGATCTCCCTTTGGAGCTAATTCGATAGGACACACTATAATGAAACACTATAAAATGAATGAAACACTATGAAATTGAGTTTGAACTTGTAAATATGCACAAGATATAATGCTATCCTAAATGTTTCCAAACCTGATTATAAATGAGACATGAGAGTTCAAAAAAAATTTAAACAAGCTTCTATATTTTTGGTTAGCTACTAGAACCATGTATAGAAATTTGTCAATTTTTCTTAGGCTTTTCTGGATTCTGGCAATTGAAAATCTCAAGAATGACTTGATTGTAGCATGTTTAATTTTTGAATTTTGCTTTTCCAGGAAGATTTTGCCAAATAGAAAGGAGGCTGAACACAAGATACCTCCCCATACCTGATATAGTTTAACAAAGAGAAATAAATAGAAGCTGAAATTGCTATTGGATACTAAATGTGGCACGAACCAAGTTTCCGAATGCAGTGGAATAAACAGGAAACCTCCTATCACAAAGCCTGCTCGAATAAACACCAATCCTAACTCACAAACTGGATAGGGTTTAGGGTTTCTGAGATAGCCATGAATCTTTATTTATACAAGGAAACCAACCACATTTGGCGCAGTGGGTGGTTTTTGTGGGGGGAGATCTGGGAAATTCCTTGTCACAGTCTTGTATTGTAAATGTGCAATCCCACCACTGTGAATTGGATGCCCTCATTTCAATACCCTATTCTGACATGTGTTGTGAATTTGCAGAAAGGTAAAAGGTGAACACAACAAAGTTCCACAGGCCAAAAACTACCCAGAGATGGATGCACACAGCAGATTGAATTGCCTATTGAGAACCCATAGAGAAACAAATTGAGAAGCATTTATGAATTGATTATCAGAATGGAGTATGGGAACAGAAGACTAACCACAAAATCACTAAAAAATGGAGTGGCATATATGGACTAGAATCACCAGACAGCACGGACCCCATTGCCTTCTAGGAAAAGATGTGTGTGCCAACCATGCTCCCTTAAACCTGATAAAAGCACTGGCAAGTGCTTTTCAGTCTCCTCATATGCTTTCTCAAACACAGAGCTGGAAACACCTCCAGCTTCAGCCAGACTAGAGAAGTCACTTTCCTTGGAAAGCCTTGCAACATTGGCAGCCATTAACCAACCCTCTACTGCATCCTCGCCCTTCGCAAGTTGGTGTAACACAAGGTCTGTTGACTTTTGCCCAAACTTCAATAAGAATCGCTTATTGTGAAATCTCTGTTTAAGTTCTGTAAGCCTGGAAGGCTTACCAATTGCTGTCTGTAATTGTGTAACAACGCGGACATTCCCAGCATCCTTAAGAAGACTGACTGGTAATATGAGACGCTCTTTGTACCGTAAATCAGCTGGACGAGATACTATCCCAGTCTGCAAAATCAGGCACAGAAACCACCATGTTTGACAACAATGCATCTCCTCCCACTTCTTCTCAATCCAATTCACACGGAATCTGCCTTTGATAAAATTTAGCAAACATTCACAATCTATGACCTCCAAGGAAAGAAGATTACCTTCATAAAGTCTGCCACCAGCATAGCAGTCCGCTGAGCATTAAGTGTGTTGATAGGTGCAGCTCGCATCTCCTGTATGACACTGTACAGATGCACTGCTGAAAGCAATGGTGCCATTACCAACTGCCAAACCCAAGGGTAAAAGACAACCATCAGGCATACAAATCCATCAACACATCCAGTAACACAGAATAGTCAGCATCGTATGCTACTTCGAAGTACTCATAATCAACAAGAAAATTGCCATAGCACTAACCTTCCCTTGGATAGAAGCAGCAATATTTGATGCCAGATAGATGCCCACACCCAGCCCTAATACATTGGATAATGTTGAAATTGCTTCCCCCTTCGCATACAAATCACTCAGGTTGTCTTCCTTTGCAAATGCTGAATACACTGGTAAACGTGTTGCCCTTGCAGACACAAGTGCCATACCCTGAACACTCTCAGTTTACATTCATGTCAACTTTGCTTTGCTTAGTATACAACCTTAGTATACCTTGAAGTTGCTTCAAGAGATCAGTTGCTGCATTCTTTGTAAAAGAAAGACATGAACAGGCAAGGGTGAAAATCATTGACACCAGAAGCAAGAGAAGAAAAGCAGCATGGATGTAAAACACCTAGAAAAACATACCTTAGCTAGATTAGCTATACCGGCAACTGGTAGGAAGTGTTGGGGACATAAAGGTGATACCACCTCTAGACCTGCTCCTATGTCATACATCACATCCGCTGTTCATCGCACACACATAAAACCCATCTGTTATTACACAGCACATACACTTCTGCAACTGTGGATTGTCCACCAAAAGTCAATACTGAATCTGAGGGTGCTTGCACCAACAAGAAGGGGCTGCATACCAAATATGCGCCAGCGTTTTGGTTCAGAGTCCATGCGTGCACCCATGCTGCTGCATACCAGCTTCCCAAAATGTTGCATCCCATCCTTCAGCACCTGCCCATTTATTCATCCAAGGTTTCCAAACATGATCAGCCTTTCACTTCCAACAACAGATGGTCAAGTCCTACAACCACCCTGCCCCCCAACTTGTTCACTCCTCTTAAACCTGGACTTAGTTGTTCTAGGTCCACATCTAAGCTATGTCTGACAATAGAACAAGCAGGAACACATTTCTACCAACTCTATTTAGTCAGCGCAGGCAAGCCTGCCTACATGGTATCAAAGATCTGAGTGCAGTTGTGATGAGAAGAAAGTTGCATCCCTTCCACCAAAGAATGTGGAGGAGCAAATGTCATTCCAGCAAATGATGAAGTGCTATTTTTGGATTACAGATCAGTAAATAATAAAACTGTGATAACCTACAAAGCATGCAGGGCAAGAGGATAAGAGTACAACTTCTTACCCAGCTTATGATGGTTGCTTGTGCAGGCGTTGGCCTCAACCCTGCAGCAAACAGTAGTGACTGTGTACATACAAACACCATATGAGAGTCAATTCTCCAGATTGATCAGATGTAAACAGAAATCAGCATCCAAGAAAATAGTATGATGATCCACACAACACAGAAAGCTGTGCAAACAGTCTTAACCCTTTCCACAGGCACTAAGATCAAACCACATCTTCTCCCAAGAGTTCAACATTATATAAACCATCCAATCCACGGCAGAATTTTCAGTAACACTTGAGGCAACAGGTCTGCTACTGATTTCTCCTTTTACAAGATCAAACAGAAGTGGAAGTAAACAAGGTGGCAAGGAACCTGCGTAGAAAGCACATGTAGCGCAGCACTAGCAAAATGTTGAATAGCTCGATACTGCGAATAAACTAGATAGCCTTCTGCGACACTGTCATATTCATCACAACAAACATAAAAAAAGCAACAAACCTTAAAACTGTCTTGATGATGTCAAGCATCCCATATGTCATGAACAAGCACCTGTCTCATAGCAACTATCAATCATCATCTCGTGCCCTGTATTTGAAGCACAAATTCATAACACCCTGACTTCTGAGCCTATGGCTTTAGCATTGTGTGCCGTAATTCAAGGGCACTGACATTTCAACCACTGAGCACACGTCACTGGCATCTGGAAACAAAGCAAAAAACATACATTCAAAGTAGATGCAGAATTGCAGTGTGGAAATGGACTACCTATCTCACAGGAGTAAACAACAATTACCTGTGCGGGTAACCAAGAGGAAAAAATCGGCTTAAGAAGCTGTCTACCGCCTTCTGTACTGGTGGCCTTATATCTTTCAACAGATTTGTCTGCCAAGACACGCAATCACAATGTGGAATTGTTCAAATTACAAAAGCTCTGACACTTATTACTCTCTTCAATCATGCATACATGGATGATCATCATCTGCAAGGCATGTAGACCTGAATTCTAGTTTTGCACGTTGACAAAAAGAAAACTTTGCCAGCGTAGGTGATAATACCTGGAGACGACATTCCGGCCGTGAGGAAGCGCATTCATATTCACGGCGCACGTTATCGGTGACTTCAATCCAGCGCCGTTGTGGTCGCTGCTGTAAAAACCGTAGTCCCTCTCTCCTAGAGACTACCTCTTGGGAACTGCTTCCAGGGGACGACGACGACAGCAGAAGGTCACCTTCTGGCTTCGCCCGCATGACCACAGCATCATCGACCATATGGCCCTGCTGCTGCTGTTGCCAACAGACTTCCAGTCTTCTGCCTGTACTTCTGGTGTGCTTTTTCCCCAAGGCCGCAACAACAACAAAGGACAGACCTCTGTGAGGACGACCGCTCCAAAAAAGCACAAAGGTGAGGATCCGGGTACTAAGGGTCAGTGCCGAGCTTCAAACCCTAGATTCCATACATGGCCTCTAAGGTCAGTGCAGAGCTTTAAACCCTAGATAAATTTCGAAAACCAGAGAAGCCCCAGAGACTTATCCGTAAAGTCACCCTCTCTTCACCCTGTCTTTGGGCCCGCTTTCACCCCCTATCCCCTCTTTCAGTGGTATCCGCAAAATAAGGAAATTTTATTAAATCTGAATATGAAATGCTGCGGGGTTCGAAGTAATTATAGTAGTTGTACAGGTAGGAGCCGTGAAAATAACGTAGTAGCAGTGGAGGCGCTTTGAAAAAAGGAAAGACATAATAAAACTCAGTTCATCACCAAAATTGCTGGAAAAACAAGTTTGGGTACCAGTTATTTCGTTTTGTAAAATTTTCATTCCCAGTTTACACGTTTGATGGCCTATTATGCTCAAACTGACTCTTCTCGCCCCCTAATGCCGTAGCAAGACTTGCTAAAACTGACCATTCTCGCCCCCCTAATCGCAAGACTTTAGGGATAACTCTAAGGGGTTCTTTGATTTTGAAAATTTTCCAATAAAATCAATGAACTAACCAACCAAATTGAGTCTTTCTAAGTTAGTCCTATTCATAAAACTGTTTTTGCCTGGGCTAATATACCCCTTCTGAAGAGGGTATGGGGAACCTATTCTCCCCCCAACACACGGGTTAACAATCCCATCCATAGTTAAGTGGTCTCCAACCATGTTGGGCAGGTATTCAATTTTGTTAATAACCTTCGGTTCCTCTTTATTTTTCAGAATCAGAGAACCACCAAGTCCCAGTTTTTGCCCCACAATAAATCGGAACCACAAAAATGCCAGTTCTAGCTACCCATTTCACTGAGACCTCAAAGAACCTCCGGGTATTTGATTTTGTGGTCTGTCCCAAAACTTTCGAGAACCAACCACGGTCGCATATCAGAACCATTTCTTTTGAGTTTTTACAACCACCATGGTTATGAACCCCTTTAAAGAACTGCCCTGATAACCGGAGAGGTTTGGTGCCGCTTCTAATATCCGCCCAAATCCGGTCTCACACAAACAGAACTCATCTATCTTTTGAGCGCAAAAGATGTGTGTGTCTTTCAAAGCAATCAGTTGGTTCTTTCGGTATTCTAAGGCCGGTGGTGGCGGTGGCGTCATCTTTTTAATGAATGAATGAATAAACTTTTTAATGAATGAAGGAATGAATGAACTTTTTAATGAATGAATGAATGAACTTTTTAATGAATGAATGAACTTTTTACTGAATGAATGAATGAATGAATGAATTTTTTTTCATGTTCGGGAGAGGCTGTGATCGACAAGTGGCAAAAATTTAATGTTTTCAGGCATGTTCAGTTTGAGCAACATCATATGGTAGTACAAGTACGATCTAATGACAAAAATTGTTGAATGGGCAGATTTTGTCCCCGAGTGAAAAGAACATGCAACCTGAAAATGCACTCCTAACAACAACACGATGTACCTGGACATCAATCGACCGACCGGCCCAACTTGCCAATTATCGTGCTGCTCCATTGCACGGGGATAACCAAACCAAACCAAAAGTATGCACATATACATACCTGTGTGGGGTTCAGGGGTTAGGATCAAAACATCAATTTTCGGTGGACAAGTTTCTGAAATTTGGATTTCGGACAATCAAGGGATCTATCCATCCAGGCTATTTTATCCGAGTAGTTCCAAACTAAATAAAGGAACGGTGATTATTATCCGTAGCTATGGTGCAACTCAAATTTATGAATTGCCCTGTCGGAAGTTGTGAATTATTGCTAACTCCCAAAGCAAGGATGGAGAGGGGGGGGGGTGGGGTGCAAGTCTTTGGCTTATGTGCAGAGGTTGAAGGGAAAAAAAAGCTTAAATTTA
>Ga0116227_10006599_pt1 | contig 23379 bp, 20 predicted proteins | sample S1TSphgellanicum_FD_89693 | JGI IMG/M metagenome (GOLD analysis project Ga0116227, IMG submission 89693) | Host-associated microbial communities from peat moss isolated from Minnesota, USA - S1T2_Fb - Sphagnum magellanicum MG | ecosystem: Host-associated > Plants > Peat moss > Unclassified...
AAAAATTTTTTTCCCTTTTTTCTCCCCACCATTAAAACACCCCCCCCCCCCCCCCCTCCCAATCGGCTTATTTACCTACTTATTTATCTACCCACCTTCCTACCGAAATATGTACCTATTTACTTAGGGCCTTTTGGACTTGTCACCTAGTTACATGGACACCTAACATAATCCTACTAGGATATGTGAATGGTAATGAAATTAAAAAAAATATAAACCATTAATGATAATTTGGCATCACATGTTTGAATGGTTGTTTATAAAGCTAACTTTGATCATAGTTGACGGTAGGGGTAGATGACGCGCCCCCAAGTTCCTTGTTAGACCCAAAAAAGGTCCAATTATGTTAAAGAACAGAAATAGTTGGAACTTGGTGTCGTTCCCTTCTTCTAGCACTAAAGGGGGTGAGAGGGGCGTGCTGAAGGCTCCGAGATTAAACTAGGAAGAGGGACAAGCTATTTAGTTATTCAGTCCTACATCCAAAACCAACCAACAAGTTGGTTAGAACTCATTCTACACACTCTTGGTGTTGGGACATTAAGCCACGGGTAACCTTGGACTCACTTGACTCACCATAGCCCAGATTCGGGGGAAGCCACCACCTTCCCCCATGTAATATTCTCTGCGTCTTTTCGTCGCACTTACATCCGAATGGCACTTTTTCCCGGGACTCCCAAAGTGGGGTCCCGAAATTGTCCCGGTTTGGATTCTCGGGACTTTGGGCGTTCATAACTTCTCGCTCCGACCTCCAATTGGGACAAGGTCTGAAGCAAACTTGTAGCTCTCCTTGAGAGCTTTTCAACAGTGTGTCGCACTCCACTTGCACACACCGGGATCGGGTCGATTCCCGACTTTTAGTGGTCGGGAATCAAACTGCCAATTTGACTCCCGACCCTTCTTTCGCTTATAACTTGTGCTGCAGATGTCCAAATGGCTCATGCGAGGCCATTTTGGACATCTACACTTCGAGAGCTTTCGAACGGTATAAAGAACACCTCAATGCAAGGTGTTTTTAATCAAATTCTGAGTTTTCGGGAATCCCAAAGAACCCCCAAGTCCCATTTTCGGGAGTGTGAGTGGCGACCTCACACTTCCCTCAAAGTGGGGTTGTGATAGTAGATGTGTGACATGTCAATTTAAAAATGTTGGCTTGGTGTTAGGGGACCTACCATTAGAGTCCCTAACACCAAATGTGAATTGTAACTTATGTAGTGAGCTTAACCAATTAACTTAGGTTCTTGTTACATGTGTGGAGAAGTTAGAAACAATGTTTGCATGGGTGGAGGATCAATAGTAATAACGATCTAAACATTATAAAGAAGCCTAAATACAAGGTAAAAAAAAACCCTTCTCTTGAACTTCCATTATTGAATTGTTGTTTACATAAATCTACGTACATTTGCAATTTTGAATGTGGTGCATATTATGTATATGTTGGAGGTCCTATGGTCAAGGCATTTTGCTTTGGGATTTGAGGGTGAAGTTCAAGGTCTAGGGCATGATGGCAAGACCTCCCCCATGTAATAATTGAAAAAAATAAAAAATTACACCTAATTTTCCCTTTGATCAAGACCTTACATCATATTTTTCCTCATATATCATGAACATGATTTTATGCTAAATAGGCGCCTTCATTTAATGAGAAAAAAAACTCCAACATTGTTACATGTAAGATAAAGCCCAAGCCAAGGGCATACTAAAATAAGGGATTGTGAAGCCGTAGTTAATCATAAGCTTAAATATGATAATGCCCTTGATCATGGGTTTTATTCGACATAAACATTTGTCAAAAAAAATATTTAATGATAGGCAAATTTTACTAAGCTTAATAAGAAAAAATATGTTGTGAAGCTTACTCTAAAATTGTCAAGCTCACTCTTGCCGGTGAAAACAATATGTGTATAATGTGTTGACAAAATACACTAGGGAATTTTTTGGCACAACTTTACAAATTTTCACAACAATTTTGTTTCAAATAGTTGATCACAATTTGTGCCCATGTTTTGAAAGTTGTGAAACCTATTACATTATCACATTCACAATCTAAGTTATAAAGGTTGTTACATGATTCATGATAGGTGCTTGAGGTGATAAGGTCTCTTTAGGAGTACAAAAAGAAGTGTGAGAATGAAGGCAACTATATGCAAGCATGAGTTGTTGTTTAATGTGTAAACAATGTTAAGGTAAATATTGTTTTGCCCATCCAAAATTGCAAGAAATAGTCTATAGTGTTGACAATTATTTATTAACTCACTATAAATTTGTCAATACAATTTTGAATATTGATCATAAAATGCCACAAACTACAAAAAAATCCCTAGTTGAACAATTGCCCATAAATATGTCTAATTTTATTACAATTTCATGAAAATTGAACCACGTGTGACTACCAAAATATGTCCGCCTTTGCAATTCAGACAATTGAAAATAAATAAAGAATAAAATGCTAAATATTCATCGCAAAATGCCACTAAAGGCTAACAACCCTTAGTTCAACAATTGCCCATAAATATTTCTAATTTTATTATAGTTTTGTGAGAATTGAATCCCATGTGCCTACCTACATATGTCCACCCATGCAATTTAGAGAATCGAAGATAAACAAACAAATAAATAAATTATGTGACTCAAAAAATTCATCACAAAATGCCACAAAAGCTAGGAAACCCATGGTTGAATACATTCATATCATATTCTTTTGGATGATTGGAATAATTTTCATAGAGTAGCATGACCTTAAAAAAATGATATATACACCCAATACCACTAACTTTAGGAGTTGAACTTGAAAGGCCAACCTAACATGGTGTTGGGTCCTCCCCCCACTAACCAAACTTATAATCTATGTATAAGACTTATGTGGAATGTAATTTCACAAAGCAAACACCAAAAAATATATATAATATCATCACAATGTCAATCAACATTCTTTTTACACATCACATACAACCATCTTCTCCTTGATGTTCATGTCCATTGCATAAAATTATGAAACCCTCGATGATCGAGTACAAAAGCCCGTACCATTATTGTTGTTGGGTGTCATTTTTTTATGAAATTTGTAAGATTATAAAATCGATGACCTAGTTGTTATCATAAAGGAAAGGTTGTCAGGGATAAAATGAATAAAGACATGAAAGAATTTTTTTGAAAATGCATTTCCTTAACAAATTAGAACTGGAAAGGGTTGGAAAATAACCTTTTAGTCCATGGATGGTACTTATATCACATAAAATACATCATTAACTTGTTGTTTTCATCCCTTGTAGTTGTTTCCTTCCTGTTGACTACCTTCTTGTTATAATTACCTTTTTGTTGTACCTACTTTCTTGTTGTAATTACCCACATGCATTGCAACTATCATCTAATGATTGATTTCCAACAAACATTTTAGGAATTGAAAGATGAAGATAAAACTTAATTAAATTAATATTTATCTTTTTTTACATCAAATTAATACTAAATATTCTCTTTTGCATTTAAGTAATCAAGGCAAAACACAAAAGAAAATATGTGACACAACCTTCAACCAAAATCCAATGTATTTTTTTTTGACACAAATACAAAATTTTCACACACACAATTCTTTTTAGAATCACACACATGGAATAATAACATGATAAGGAATGATGGAATGAATCAAAGAGATAATAAAAAACCAAAAAATGTTCTTCACCACACATGGGTTAACCTTATCTTTCTAAATTTCCTCGTTGTATCCTAATATCCTACACATATTTTAGTTAGTGGCAAACTACTTTATTTTTTACAAATTAATTATTTTAGTGACTTCATCCCATAGTAAATAAGTATGAACCTACCATTAATAACTAGATAATTACTAGGAGGCTTTTTAGGCTAGTTAAATTAAAAAATTTACCCATTACCCAATATTTTTTATTGGAATTTTACTTTGTAATTAATTTTTGATTATTTTGCCTTGAGGATGAAAACATGAAAAAATGAACTAGTTGCATGAAGGTTAAAGTCCTTTCCAAGGACTACATTTTCCATGTGATAGATTTTTATTGGTTGATATTACATTTTTCACATAGTTTTTCAAACTGAATATCAAGTTTGAGGCCAAATATGACATATAACATAATAAAAACTCAATTTTTTTTGTATCAAGCTTTACATTATAGTCAAATCTATAACTTTATATTGCACCATGATTACAAATTCAAAACTATAATAGTGTTTTAGGATGTTTGAATATCAAAATTTAAAAGGGTATATGTTTTTATTTTGGGGAATGTTTTGAACACATGGATCCTTTCTTGTGGAATATATTAAAGTTCACAAAAAAATTGAAATGATTTGGTGAACATTTGGTAAGGAAAAAGAACTTTTGAAATTAAAAAAACCACATGTCCACATGTTTTTTTTGAGTGCTTTAAACATATACTCTTGAAACATGGTGCTTTGTAGTTGTAATTTTGAAAGTATAAGAACTTATTTCAAAAATTAAACAACTTTTGTTGATATATAGTGTTCCCATGGTGATTTTTCAAAAAATTAATTATTTTTTAAAAAAGACTATCCACACACTTTGTGGCTCCTTATTTCATGCTTTCACCCTTGAAAGTAATTCATTGATGATATTACCATTAGGTGACATTTCCATTTTAGAATTGACCTTTGATTATTTTGCCATGTGATAGTAATTACCATTAGTTAACAATACTAATCATGGCCAAAACCATGCTGAACTTCCATTATGACATCATTTTTGTTGACTTGTCAAGTTGAATCATATGCACCTTGTGCATGATGTACAAATTCATAATGGTGGTATCAATTAATATGGATGCCATCATCTAAGATCCTTTTTTGTAAAATATAATACCCATGAAATTGATCTTGGACACAAACCCCATGCAAAAGCTCATGGTAATGTACTAGTTGCAATGGGTTAGTAAGGATTTATAGTGGATTAGTTAGATGCCACCAAGTTGCACATGTGGCACCTATAGGATCAATTATATTGAAAACAATGGGCAAAATGGAAATTGGTTTGTTGTCAAACCAAAAAACTGCAACAAGCTTAATTAAAACGTGTATGTGATACTAGAGTTGTCTTTTTGATCCTTTCTTTAGATCAACAATCAAAACACTCAACCACCCCCTACAATCAGTTTTGCAAGTCCATGAGGCATGCACCTTAACCGTCAAAAGATCCCCTAAACAATGTAGGGTTAAAAAAAGAATGATTACATGTGACATTGTGATTCTTGTTCTTATACTCATTCATGAACTCATACACAGTCTTGTATTTAGTTGTGTGTTCAACATCTTCATGACCTACACCACAATACATTTCCATTTTTTCCACAAACTTGTACTTGACATTAGCCAAACATCAAACCTTCACTTTATACTTACAAGGTTTAGTTTTCACATATAGCTAGATGGGTGAGTATTTCTTATTATAGATGACCATCATTTCATCCACACACAAATAATGTTATGCATTCTGAAATTGCTTACACACATTGATTGCATGTCTCAACAAACCATCTAGTCTTTGCAATTTTGTTGTAAATAGAATCATCCTTATTTGTTATGATTGATTTGTTGTCAACTAAATGGATGTATTTGAAAATGTCCTCAAACCTAGACCTAATCATAGAATTGGTAATCATAGAGGTGCCAAAAAGATCAATAGATTTAAACCCATGAAACTTAATGTGGGGTAATTTCTTGATGGTTGTGAAAATCAAAACTTCCAATTAAAAACCTCAATTCATGCATGGTAAATCATACCCAATTCATCCTTCCTTTTGCACCTCCTCCTTCCAACTCTTGGATGGCATAAATGTTGTTCATGACACATAGCCTTTTCAAGATATTAGTGGGCCCAAACAAAAAGAAAAAGTTAGGTGGGGTCTCATATTGGGGTAAAAAAATGCTTAGCCCTTGCTCCCCACCTTTCCATACAACCAATGGAATTTGAGTGTTGGGAGAATTTCACATGTTATTTGCAAACAATTTCTCATATGGCAAATCCTCCATGACTTTCACATTAGGAAATTCAAGTCCTAATTATTGGGTAAGAAGTTGGGAACTCAAATACCACCTTTTGGTGTTAGGATACAATGACAGAATATCTAGCCTGGCAATGGATTTAGGAATTCTAGAAGAGGCATCAAGGACATAGTTGGAATCTTCAACGAACCTATATTATAATAAATCATGAGATGGAGACATAAGTTTACAACCCTAGATTTGAACTTTTGGATCACTAAATGAAGTGTCATCCTCATCTACATATTTAACCACAACTTTTGCATAATTGAATGACCCCATGGACCAAATAAAAAAATTATAAGCATGGCCACACTTTCATGTGGGTCATAAAACTTTGAAACTATGGTTCCTCAAAACTTGGTTAAGTTTGTAACTTCAAATGAATCATCAATGCATAATGTTGGTAATTCAATACAAGGAATAATAACACATTTTCCTTTCAACCCTAAATCAAACATTTGGAGTATGAATCATTTCACATCCATCACTACACAACATTTTTGGTTTGTGTTGAGGTGACACATTGTTGTTCCAAAACTCATCAAACCTAGCTTGTGTAATAGGGTCTAAGTTTCTAATTTCACCCCATTGGAACCAACACATTGTCTAGCTTGATTTTTAGTGCAATATAATCATTAATGCAAATAAGGTCTATATGACAATTACTTGAAAAGGGTTTATGGATGAAATGTTACCAACACTCTCCTATTGAGAAGGGATTGGAATCACTTGAATCCTTGATGATAAAATCCTTAAAAAACTTCTTGATAGCACCACATCACAAAAAAATTTCAATGGTAGATTTTGGCAATGTGGTAACAAAAAATTGGGAAGGTTTTTTTTAAACTATAAATTCAAAATAAATGTCTAAAAATTGGAAATATTCAAAAAATGCTTGAAACTATGAAATTGGAATGAATTGGAAAAAATAGTTTTTTCACTGAAAATTTTAAAAGAAGTGACCAAAACTTGGAAATAATTGCCAAACTTTTGAAACTACAAAATTGGAAAAATTGGTAAGTTTGGTTTTTAAATCTTAATTTGAAAATAATTGACTAATAATTGAAAAAAACTTAACAAACTCTTGAAATCCAAAAGAATTGGGAAAATCAAATTTTAATTGCAAATTCATAAATAATTGATAAAAAAATTGGAAAATTTCACCAATTTTTTCAAACCACACAACATTGGAAATAATTGGAAAATGTAGGGGGAGGACAAATTTTCTTGGGTGGAATTTTGCCACTTGGTGACAAAAAAATTGCAATGCCAATTTTACAAAGGATATTTTTGGAAAAAATCCTACAAAGTTGCCAAAATTTTTGAGGAAAAAAACATAGAATTTTCCATATTTTGATAAATATTTTTAACAAGTTAGCAAAACACGATAAGAATCTTAATTTTTTCCAATTCCCTTTCTAACATGTAGCCACATTTCAGGAAGTCTTTTTGTGGAAGATCTCCAACCCATGACCTGCCTTAGAAAATTGAAAAAAAACCCCTTAGGTTGCCACACCACTGCCCAATAACTTAGTAGTGATTATGAGTTTGTTTATACCATCACCAAGGCTCATTATAGCTTATTTCTTTTGAAAAAAGTTTGGCTAAGGGAAGGGCCATCATCAATACTCTCATGCAAGGTCAATTGTTGGGGAAGAGGTGCAACCATTGTTGACATGCTTGATGTTCTCTTGTATAACATCACAAAAAGTTTCAAGCATTGAGGTTTTTTTTTGTTTTTTTGCTTGGAAGTTTTAGAGGTTGTAGGGGACCCATCATCGCCAAACAACTTTGTTGTAGCACAGTGAGATGTTGTTGTAACATGTGTGTTTTAGGATCACACTTCTATTTTTTTCTTTCATTCACACCACCATCATTACTTGCTTCACAAGCTTCACATGGTTGCAACAACATGATGTGCCAATTGGGTGGCGGGGGGTGGTTTTGTGGGTTGCAGTAGACGATGTGATGAGTTGAAACCATTTTGACACCATTGCCATCACCATTAGAAGTCTTGTGCATGGGAGACAAACATGGGTCCATGGGGGAGGCACTCAAAACATTTTGGTGCATTCACTTGCATTGCAAAGCAATTGGTAAAAAAATTGGGAGGTTAAGGGTGTCAAAACATGTAAATGTGTGTGTTGTAAAGGTCGACAAAAAATCCAATACATAAATTTTCATCCATGTTAATGTCATGTGCGTTTGAAAAAAAAAAATGTTGAAAAAATTCATGCATAGGTGGGGTGGCAATTTCGTTAATGAGCTTTGTAAACCACCATTCTTGTCAAAATAAGGTAGTTGAGTTCATTGGAGAAGTTGCCATCTTCTTCAACTCTTCTATCCTACCACCCCAACAATCATGCAACATATCTTTTAAATAAAAATAAAAAATTCTTTGGTTGTGGGATTTTTGGCCAGGCAACTCCCTTGGGCTTTTTCACCTTACACAACTCATCATCAACAAACACTAAAATTTGTTGCACTATTATATCTTGTTGGTGGTGGTCCTCTTTGAACCAAAATTTTAATTTTGTTAGGAGTTTGGAATGTGATAATTCTCTAGCACTAGAAGCTTCTACCATCGATTTTAAGACTTTTGACATGTTTGTAGAACTTGTTAGTTTGCGTAACAAGCTAATAATAGTTATTGTTGGTAATGTTTCCACATCATTAGAACCTAGAAACTTAGTGCACAAGTTTAAAAAAAATGGAGCTTGATGGGAATGTTGGTCTTGAAATATTTTGTGGGTAAGAAAAAAAAAACTCTTCTTGTTTTTGTAGGTAGCTATAACACATTTGGAATGAGCTTCTCCAAAGTTTCAAGCTTGTTACAAAAATTGTCTTCCAAGAGCATCCAAACCTTTTCATGTAAAGTCAATTGTGCATGCAAGATCATTTTGCAAGTGTGGCAACTCAACGCCTTATGTGTTGTTTTCTCCCATCTAAGAATAAAGGCTAGGTGTAGTAAGGTGAAGGTGGACCAAATTGGTCCACCTTGACGTTCAGGGGTTAAGACTCTAAATTTAAGGCAAAGATCTTTGTTGAGGTTTGTGACATTATCTTTTGAAAAGAATTTGTCCATCTTCATGTCAATAGCAAGCCTTGCCCATAGAAGAGCTTATGTCCCTACATTATGGCAAGGAGCTTTGTTGAGTTTTGTGGCGTTAGTTTTTGAAAGAAATCTATCCACCTTCATGTCAATAGAAAGCCTTGTACATAGAAGAGCTTATGTGCAACTCAAAAGAGTTACAAAATTCAAAAGCAAACAAGGACATTATATGGTTGATTAGAAACTCAAGAATGAACATGGCTTCGAGGAACCTCCTTTCACAAAAGTTTGAAGTGGAACAAGATTGCACCATGTCTTTTAAAACTTCCGCCACGATGATAGGTGATGATGCTAAGGTATCATGCTGCAAGTGGAGATCGATATTCATCAATTCTTTGCTGGCTATGGGAGAGGGCTGTCTTTCAACCTGGCCGTCTTTCAACTTGGAGAATGGCCTGAAATGTTGCAGCTCAAGGATTTCCAAATGGTTTGATGTGGAGCCAAGTTTCTTGCCTCAATCGATATCATTTCATGAATACACAGATCCTAGGGATGGTCTCTTACCAAAAGATGCCCTAAGACCTGAGGGTCCTAAAACATACATTGCATATGGTCTTTAGGAGAGGAGCTTAGCAAAGGTGATTTGAAGTGACCAAGTTGCACATTGACATGTCTGATGTGGTAAGATGCTTGTTGTCAAGGCTTATAAGTCTACAGACGTTTGTTTTTTGGGCAGGAAAGCATAGCATCCTAGCGATTCCTTTTATCTGATGCTGGTTGTACAGACTGCATCCCAAAAATCCCAACAAGTTGTAACATTTAGATACTTGTATACTGGATTGTTTCCTACATGCCGCATAAGGAACTTACTGCAGACTTTGAGAAAAAGTTGATAGTCTTAGGAATCTTTTGCCATGTTTTCTCGTAGGGTTTTGTGCAAGGGATGGGCCCAGATGCTGCACAAGGCTTGCAGGTACATGCATGCTTGTCGATGAATTCAAGAATTGACGGTTCATTTAGCATTTGGTTGCAAGGATGTATGTATCTGTGTCTTGTAGAGACCATACATCTACGTGTTGAGAGCAGTCTTTTCTAGGAAAACTGGCTGCAATGTGACAAACCAATTCCTGCAATTCTTGTGAAGTCAATAGGGTTACTTCTGTATACAACATTTCTTGTGAATATGATGTGTACATCTCAATAAATGATTTACAGCTACATCTGGGAAGAAAGTTAAAATTGGCAGCTCAATTTGTCGTGGATTCTATGATGCTTACAGATGTGCTTCTTCTTTTTCTTCCTGGCCAGGTTGGTACTTAATCAATTGCAAGTGAAGTATTTTCTGATACTGTAGACACTCTGTATCAAAGTTAAAGAGATGGATTTCAAGCTTTGGACAGACAGTGTGCAGTGTATTTAGGGCATGTCCAGGAATCCAATCTTATGTTTGGTAAGAGCTCTTGGGTATTATGAGCTGTAGGAGGACTTAATGCTCAGGTACTAGGAAGATTTGTAAAGGCCCCCGTGCATTCATCAAGCCTATTTGTCTGGATTGACTCTGCACAGTTTGTCTTATTGCTTTGTGCCACTTAAGCGATTTTATGTTTATGATTTTTTGCTCAAGTGTCACTCATTGCATCACGATTGCATCTTGTAGGCAGTGTGTGGCTTCAACAGTACTGACAGTGTGTCTATGTTGCATCTGAAGCTAGCCTTGGCAGCACTATCTTCTGGAAACCAGGAAGAGCCAAAGGTGGACTTTAACATAAAAGCATGTAAAAACTCATAAAAGCATAACATTTCATTGAGCTCAATAACAGGTTTTTCCATCTCTAGTATTTTGCTGTTTTTTCAGCTATGTGAACTTATAAGTGACTGAAAAAGTTTTCTCTTTCGGGTGTGTATTGAAACCTTTGGATGTCTAGAGAGTTTGAATTTTTTTCGCCAATGGTGGATGCCTTTCATCTGGCTTCATTTTCCTTGATGTATTTTTGTGTTGATCTTTAAGCACAGGAGGTGTGGTCCATCATACATCCAAATAATCTTGTGCAAGTTTGGTTTTTTTTGAATGGATTTCAGGTATACAAGGGAGAATCCAGGCTGAGACCTGCCAAGGAAGATGGGTGAGTTCACACAAGACTTAACTGTGAGACAAACTTTACGCACTTGTGAATTCAGTGAATTGGGACTCTGGGGTATGTCATAAATGTCTCTTGATGTTTTGGCAATATTCTGATATGTTGTGAGAAGATGATGTGATGTGAGTTTCTAGGAAGGAAGCTTTGGTAGCACAAGAAGTCTCTGGTGATATCAGGAAAGAGAATGAACAAATTCAAGAAAAGTGGTGAAAGTTTTCAACTTCTCTCACAGACTTTGAATTGCTATGATTCCTTGTGTCTTCCTGGAAATCCGGAGTGTAGTTTTGGAGATAAATCCTCTACCCATGATAGCAACTCTGTTTTTATCAGGTTTTCCAGGACTGCAGAAAGACCCATGTAAAAATCCCCCAGAAAAGGAAAATGATTTGGAACCTCAGAATGACCTTTGTTGGCAGTGGAGGGATGGCTTTTCAATATTTCTGAAATGTGAGTTTTATTGATGATTAGCTTTTTGGACCCAGAAAAATAGATTTTGAACTTATGGTCTGCATTTATGTATAGGTCAGAAAATGGTTTATAATCTTTGATATGACAAGAAATGACATACGGGATCTTGTTTTGAGCTGTATTGAAATCTTCACTAAGCTTTCAAAAATTAAGAGTCAGCCTGTTGTCCTTACAAGCATTCAGAATCAACCCCAGGCAAGTACAAGTTTTCAGGTCATTACAGAGAAAAGTCCTATCCTTTCTCTTCTACAAAGTCCGAAGCATAAGGGAGAGGCAAATGTGCAAGTTACAACTTACCAGATCCTTCAGTGTAGATCGCATTTCATTTAATTATTTGCCTGGAAACTATAACAAGACAAGTCATGGAAAAAGCTGATTGTCTGAGCCTCTCCTATGCAACCATGTCGTGCTCATCTAAATCTGGAATGACCACATCAAGTCGCATGCGAGGTTTGTATTGCTCTGGCACTTTAGCACCTGCCTGCAAACACAACTCCACAATAATTGGGGCCTGGCCATAGTAATTCCTCAGGCTGTTCTTCAGTGGTGGACCTTTGATATCACGAACGTGCCAAACATACCTGCATCACTTAGCAATCAAACTATTGTCAATAACCAATCTAGAGCATTCTCCTCCCTGTCTGGCAGTTCATCATCTCCTGAGGTCTCAATACACCGTCCAATAATTAGGACAGCTCCAGATCAACCCACATTACACAACCCAAAACTACAATGGACTTCAGCACCATGCACTATGACATGGGAATTTTGAACTGATAAATAGGTCACAGGACACTATTGCATCCCATTGCAGTGAGTCCATGTTAAGATACATCGCAGTATACTCTTGGCATCATTTCATTCTGTGCAGTGACATAACCTAAAAGCACACATGCAAACAAGTTAACTTGCTGCAATCACAAAATATCTTGACATTTATCCAGGCAAAAGAAAAAAACCATTAGACTAGTCAGTTCTCATCTGAAACCTTCCTCTGCATCCTATGCTTTACAACAGCTATCAAACAGAAATCCAGAACAAAATATGCACATTTATTCAAGTGCACATGCATTCCCACACATCTGCAGATTTTATTGAATGACTTCTGTGCATCTTGGCAGCTAGATGGTTTCCCTTGTTTTCCTCCTCTTTTAGTTACGTATAACCAACATATTTGCAAAGACCCACCCATCTGAGGCTAGAAATTTTATCAGGCATGTATTTCCTTTTGACTGGCTCCCTATTTGGGACCTTCTGCCACAGTTATGACTGAAAAGTTTCAAAACCATCACTTGCCCATGTTAATGTGGAAGGCTACATACCTGGGGGGAATCAAGTCATCCAAAGCAGCTTCTTGCCACCCATGCTGTCCTTTGCGCCATTGATGCTTGAAAGCTCCGCACAACCTAACTCTGTGGCCTCTAGGCCCCACATGGACTTCAGGGCAGTAACCACATGCCTTCACTGGGTAATGCTTCATCAGCTGCCTGGCTCCCTCCCGCAAAGAGTCCCATGCATGCAGTGTCTTCTCTGCCACTATTTGCAAGTCATCCTCATCATTGATTACCTCTACTGTCCCTTCTAATCTTGTCTCAGCTTGAGGCTCGTCAGAGCAGGTCCTGTTGTTGGAGTTGGAGAATCCCACAGGTCCCTCTAGACTCATGCCCAAGGTGTGCCTGTCATTCGAGTTGGCATATCCCACACTTCCCTCAGGACTCATGCCCAAGGCATCCCTCTTATTGGAGGTGGAATCTATAACATTTTCCTCTTGACTCATGCCAATGGTATCCCTGTCATTGGAGAGTGGAACATTTTCCTCTGGATTCATTCCTGAGATGAGGTTGAACGACCCTCCATTTGAATTCCTTGATGTACTCCTTTCCATCTCTTCTTTTTCCTTGTCTCCATCTTCTCTATCTTCCGAAGACATCCAATCTTCCATATCACTATCACAATTCTCAACATCTTCCACAATTGCTCCAATCCTACCTCCTTTGATAGGAGATGTCCTCCTGTGTGTGGGATACTTTGGCAAGTCTACGCCTGCTTGAATGCAGAGCTCTACAATAGCTGCGATGCGATCTATGTCAAATCTCTGATCATGGGTTGGAACTTTGGCCAATCGATCAGCAAGGTGGAATGCTTCCACAGGCACAAAAACATCATCTAGGTATGCAGGGATCCAGTCATGCTGTGAGAAACGTGCACTACTCTTCTGGCCTTGACATGACCTTATCTCATGCCCATATTGCCCAACATATAACTCTGGGCACGCCCTACCACACCATACAACCACCTTCAGTCTACATAAGCAGAATTTCCTTAGGAAGCCTTGTAAACACAACTGCAATGATGCACAGGTTACCAGGAAACACATAAGGATGCACATGAAGGCTTACCTGCATGCCTTAACAGGGATGACTTTCAGGAGCCTACCAACACCATCAAGGACAGTGGCTCGTGCTCCCAAGACCATATGGGCAACAGGGATGAGTTTCTTCACAAGAAGGCCATTTTGAGGGGCTACTAGTGGCTTAACTGGGACTAGTCCGGCCCTCCTCCTGAGTTTCTTCTCAAAGCTGCCCCGCTTTATAGGATTCACATATGGACGCTTCTTCCGCTTGGGCAGAACTGGGGGTAGGTCTTCATTTTGTGGATACTGTTCAGCTGCTCTTACAACTATAACTCGGGCTTTGTCAAATTTCCCTAATTGTCTGTCATATTGTGTACCTATGTGATGCCTTTTTCCTGGCCATTGACTCCATTGCTCTGTAAGACTCTGTACAAATCACAAACCAAAGCAACAGCTCATCGAAATCAAATCCCCTCTGCTCAAACAATAGACACCTTCAATATTCAAAATCAAAACAACTGCTCATCCCTCTGGAGTCTGGAATAGCTATGGCATCTGGCCCCAGCTACTAACAGCCTTCCAGGCTCCACATTTTCCACAACAAAAACTGTTTTCAATGCTGTAGTAGAGGAACAATATGGCCAGATTGGCACTGTTCTTCTTTATGCCAAATGTCCATTCCAACCAACACAAGCTTATGATGTAAAGTGCTAAACACATAACAAACCAACAGATTGCAGAAAGCAATCAACTCACCTAGACTGAGATTCTCAAGTTCACCACAATTACACATGCCTGGAAGGAAGCATTCAGTAAACCCTACTAAAGCGCCAACCAGCGGGATCTCCCGAACATCGTTTCCCATTGCTTTCATAAAACAATAGTCCTACATCGCTAGTGCAACAAATTCTTCATCCTAAAACCCGACTCCAAACCCCAGAAAATACCATGCGAAAGTTAAAGAAGGATCCAGCGCGGAGCGGGGGAGGTCGAGGTGGAGTGCGCACTTACTGGACAGAACAGAATCTCGCCAGCCTTCCGAAACACAGAGCTATTCGCTCCAAAGCAATCCGAATTCCGAAAGCCGTTTCCCAATCCCCACCTCCTCCTCGGCAAGCCTGTGTTCCGCCCTAAATGAAGTCTACAGATTCTTTGACGAGGAGTTGCGAGCTGGGACAGTCTCGAGAAGCGGCAAATAGCAAGAGAAGAAAAACAACAGGAAGAAGGAGTGGGGGAAAAATGCAACAAGGAAGAAAAACAGGAGCAAGAAAAAGAACAATGCGCCGTAGTTACAGCAACAGCAGCAACGCGCCGTTGCCGTTTTTGTGGTCGTAGACAGAGTTGGCGCAGCGGGCACGGAGGAATTGAGTGCATTGCCATGGCCTTTTTTTAGGGTTCGAAATCTATCGATGGAGCTTTGAACCCCAACATCAACTCCTTCCCAAAAATCTTATGCTCCTTCCTCAAGTGTGTGAAATTTCATAACTCCAAATTCCAGGTGGGCCCTGGTCTTCTTGGACACAAGGCACCGGGACTAAAAGGTTCGTGAACAATGGGACCCTTAGCGATGTGAAGAACCTAAGGTTACAGAATCTTTTTTGAGCATCAACCTCAGGTAGGGCAACGTACCCCAGAGTTTTTCGGAATTTTCCTATTGTCAGGACCTAGGGGATTGGCCTTTATGCTAGTTATATTTCATAGCAGATTCACTCTGGCCGTTTCTGTGCCGTGGTTGTTGTGCGCAATTCTCGAGTTTGCAGGTGCACTGAAGACTAGCAGGTTTTTCACCATGTGGATTCTCCTATGTGTGGTGGTGGTGGTGGTACTTTCGGTGATGCTTCTCGTTGTCTTCTCCAGAGCTGATGGTTAGTGACTTTCTCTAAGTTACCCATTTCCGGAAGTTTCTCTGGGATGAGCTTCTGCTCTCCTTCTTCCTTGGTGGTATCCTCCTTCTTGTGGGTGCAAAGGACTTAACCAACTGTCTTGTTGCAAATTGTTTCTTTCAATCTCTGTTCGGGATAATCGAGCTGTTTGTCACTAGCAAGCAATTCTGAATTTGTACCTGTGAAGTGGGTATGGCTGAATTCGATTTCCCCGAGAGAGAGAGAGAGAGAGAGAGAGAGAGAGAGAGAGAGAGAGAGAGCATTTCTCGGATCCATATCTCAACATGGCTATGAGTGGGTGAATTTAGGGTATCCTCCTTCTTCAAAGGACTTAACCAATTGACCTTTTGGAAATTGTTATTTCCATCTCTGTTCGAGATATTTGAGCTGTTTGTGACTAGCAAGCAATTCTGAATTTGTACCTGTGAGGTGGGTGTGGCTGAATTCGATTTCCCAGAGAGAGAGAGAGAGAGAGAGAGAGAGGATTCCTTGGACCCTTATCTCAACATGGCCGTGGTGGGTGGTGGCGGTGACAGGAGATTTCTCACTGATGTTGAAGGGTAGGACTCCACAGAGTGTGATTGAAGATAAGGTGCACCCTCTTTCATTGGATAAACCCTAAACCCTAAACCCACCCTCTAGGTTGAATAGGGCTGTTGCACAAGATCCATTTCTTGAGGTTTTGGGTTTACCAAATTGGACTGAGATGTTTGCGGGAACAGTGCAGTTCAGTGTTGTGGCTCAAGGGCAGTGGTGCTTGTGGCAGGTGGTGTGGATAACTGGGGCCAGCCAGGGACTTGGTAAACAGTGCTCTGCACATATTTTGTTGGGTGTCTTGCTATTGCTGCACAAGTAGCAGCAGCTATTATCATCTGTCTACAGAGTTTCCAGAGTAAGCCATCATGGCAATGAGTTTGGAGGACAGGGTGATGATGCTTGCATGGGTGAGATGGTGACTTTGAACACATTTAGTGGACACTGGCAAATGTTCTGGTTGATCTACTCAGTGTTGAACTTTCTGTTGTTGAACTTTGACTTGCAGGGGAAGCACTTGCAAAGGAGTATGCCCAGTTAGGGGCGAAGCTCATTCTTTCAGCACGGAGAGAAAGTGAGTTGGAGCGCATCAAATCACAGTTAACAGGTATCTGGGCTGTTGGATTTCAGTTTGGGAGCTCTCCAATTGACCAGTTCTGCTGCTCGGGGTGCTTGAAATCTTATGGTGGGGAATGTTAAGTGTGTCAAGGGCTTCGTGGAATTTTTCAAGAAGCATCCTCTGAACAAGTTCAAATGAGTTGTCTGGCACAGTGGTTCTATCTATTGACAAAGGAAATTTTGCAGGAAAGAATGCTCCAGAGGGTGTTGTGGTGCTTCCTCTGGATGTAGCTTCTGAGGTCTCAATACTCAAAGAAGCTGTGGTAAAAGTGGAATCAGCTTTCATGGGAGCTGGGATTGATATTATGGTGCACAATGCAGCATATTCTCGCCCAGTAGGTTTTCTCCCTGTTTCTTTTGCACTGAGAGTTTACCCATCAAACAGAAAAATGCTTGCATGATGATTCAACTTCATCTTAGGAATAGGGAACTTTCACTCTCTGTCATGAAGAATGTAGATGTGGATGTTGTGAGTCATGCATATTTTTCATAACAGTTTCACTCTCTTTCTGCCTTGCAGCTGAAATGTTAGGTTGATATAGCAAGGGGTTTTTTTCTGCCCTAACAGCATTTTTGTTGAGATCATGAGTAACCCCTCATGTATGATTGTGGTCATGCAGAAGCATACAGCTGTGGAAATACCTGAGGAAGAGCTCAAGGTCAGTAGCCCTTTTCCTTGCAGTGTTTGACTTCCCATTGGACTGGAGTGGACCATGTTGATAGAATATCCAGACAGAGTCTTCTTAACCAATAGAATCATAGGTAGCACAATGTGTGTTAAATTGGAGGGTCTGGTACAAATATTACTAATAAATGGAAGTGTTTCAAGGCACCATTTGGCATGCAAAATTTGGATCTGAGACAGTGCTTGTACTCCAATTTGACAATGTGTAAAATGCAGGGGACTTTTGAAGTAAACACACTGGCACCAATCCGTCTCACATCATTATTGCTTCCAGGGATGTTGCAGCGAGGCAAAGGCCAGTTTGTCATGGTGTGTATTCTTATCATGATGTAAGGACATGAGGTCATAGTGTTTCCCACTATTGTCAGTGGAGACTGCCATGATGGCACTGTTGACATCTGTTTAGGTTGATACATACAGGTACATTCTCACATAAGACTGAAATAAGGCCAAGGATACTGTCACTTGTTTAGATTGATGTGATGTCAAGTGTATTATTGACTCCATTTGGGTTGTTATAGGTGAGTAGTGCAGCTGGGAAACTGCCATCACCTTGCCAATCAGTGTATGCAGCGTCTAAACATGCTGTCAATGGCTACTTCCACACACTTCGTTCTGAGGTTGTTTGCTCCCACTCTGCAAATCTGAGCAAGGAGATTGCTGTTTTTAAGTGGAGTTCAGCTGAGCTAGATATCCAGCATTCACATGTGATTATACGGGATTGCCTGTTTGTTTTGGAACAGGATGAGCTTTGTGTAATGTCACTTTTTAAACAGAAATCAATATGTCTGCACAGGTAAATCAACAGGGAATCAAGGTCTGTGTGGTTTGTCCGGGGCCAATTGAAACATCAACATTAAAAGCCCCAAGGAGTAAAGAGGTTGGTGCTGTCTGACCAACAAGAATGTGGATGGAGAAATGCTAGCAATTATAGCATGAGAAGGTTTTATAGTGATAAATTGAGTCTCAGACTGCATTCTGTATGAGAAGTAACTTGGAGTTTGACTTGTCAAATGTTTATTTGGGGCCTAGCCACGGATGTCAGTGAAAAGATGTGCTGAGCTCATTGTGAAAGCAGCTGCCAATGACATGAGAGAGGTGTGGATATCCACACAGGTATGTGCAGCACTCTTATCCATGTTAATTGCTTTCCTGCAGTGTATATGGGGTGGGTTTCTTGACACCACTTTATGGGTTCTCTTTGCCTTCTTAATGTGCTGGGACAAGGAGGAGAGTATTCATTTTCTAAAGCCGGTCCTTTTGATGCATCAAAGATCTTGTCCCTGGTGTTTTGTTTGCCACTATTGCAAGTCCTTATGTTGAGCCTGTGTCCATAGCTTTGCAGATGTGGTCATTTTTGGTCACTTTGCAAGGTGGTGATACTGTTGTTTAACTTTGTCATTGATACTCTTTTGCAGCCTGTGCTTCTGATGCTGTATCTGATGCAGTATTTCCCAGAACTTGGGTTTGCTGTTATGGATCGGGTAATGTGCTATCCACACTTCGCTTGTTAATGTGAACAACATATGTGTACTAGACTAATAGGACCTTGAATGCCACATATGTTCATGTGTGAAAGAAGTGGAGACAATCTGATCAAAACCTTTTGCCTAAGGAAACAAAATGACATGGTACTGTGTGGTGAGGTTTTAGGTTATTTCCCAATTGCGATGGAATGTTTTGAACACAAGCAAATTAGTTCTTTTCAGTCACTAATATGGCACTTCCATGATTTACACTTTGGACTGGTATGCAGGTTGGGCCAAAGCGTGTGAAAGCATACAAGGAGGGTGCCTCGGGTTACAGTTCGAACCTATTTTTCAAGAAAGATACTTGAAGAAGAACATAGACTGATAACGTGAAGTGTCCTGTTTCTTGATATTGCATTAGGGCTATCTACCTACTATCCACAGCAATTGAAATCCCCATCTTCTGGCAAGGATTTGGTGGTCTCTGATTCACATGAGCATTACTGCAAATATTTTGTTTTTCACCTGCCCCTGGATAAATAGCATCTAACACTAATCTCAGGTCTTTGTTACTGCAGTACACCTTGAAGGTGGCTAGTGAGGTGATGAGAAAGTGATTTCTAACTAGTGGGCTCTCATATATTCTTGGATTCCAGATCCAAGAACAGCTCTTGCCTCATTCACTGTACTAGTGTGTCATGGTGCCAGTTGGTTCTGGCAGATTCTAATTTCTAATGCAATAAAATGCAGTGCAAGTGGTGGAAAATTCACAGGTGATAGCAACAAAGGGTAATGATGCCAGAAAGAGTGTAATCTATGCTAAGACATAGAGATATGGTTGGATGGTACATATTTCAGGTTGTCTAGTCTTACATGAAATTGGTTTGATAGCACTGATACATTCCCACTTCATAAAATTACTGTGAGATTTGCAGACAGTTCAAAATGTTCAAGGATGTGCATGTTCAAAACATGGTGTGGGTGAGTCTTCTTTTTGTGTGAAAAATTGCAAAAAGGCGACAGTGATGCAGATTTTTGGTGGAGAATCTAATTTGAAGAAAAACAAGTTGCCAAATTTCTCCCATTTAATTTTTTGGGCAACTTGATCTGTCTAGATCAAGTTGCAGACAGAGAAGACACTGCAGGCAAGAGTCTGTAGACACGATTACTGATCCTGTACAAAAGTGTGCTTCCCCACACTGTTCTTACACTACAAAATTGAAAATAAAAACACTGGTGTGGAGGCATTTTAGTTGTCCTATTTTAAACCAATTTTCAGTTTAATGTTCTCCGGGTAAGTGAGCACATGTCCAATGACGAAGTCTCTGTAAGATGCTGGTGGTACTGAGCAATGGGAAGGTGCTTATGCTGGCAGACCATGCCTTCTAATGCCAACCAGGTCCCCAGTCATGAGCTTCAGCAGGGTACTCTTTACAGCCCCATTAGGACCCACCAAAGCAATCCAGGAATCAAGGTCCACACCAAAATCAACCTTCTCATAGATCAGACTAGTGTGGCCTGTGCTGTTGGCCCAGGTGTGAACCCATTACAAAATAGGGAAACTCAACATGTGAACATTGTTTTGCAATGTATGTGTCGATTTTTTGAACAGCCAAATATGAAAGGAATTCATGCTTGAATTGAATGGTAAGCCTTCAAGTGTTACCACATTCTCAACTGATTTTTCCTTCCAAAACTTAGTTTTTTGGAATTTATTTGAATTTTCAGTGGCAGAAATCGCTTAAAAGTCAATATCTCCCACCTTTTGAAACAAAATCTTACCAAATAAATCCCATTAAATCCTGCTCATCAAGAACTTTCCAACAACACCCAATGCACATTCCAATGTTGTGATTAACATGGCTAAAGTATATATGGCATGCTTTATAACAATAAAATAAACATAAAATAAAATAAAATAATATTTTAAATATTAATATCATATCTAATCTTCATTTTTTAGTTTGGTGAGATTAATATTTTATTTTTTAATATAATAATTATTTAATTATTGTAACATGTATTTAAAATGATGAGCAACACCTGACACCCATGTCACCTAGCACAAGTTAGTCACAATAATCATCCAAAATTTAGTCACAGTTTTTTTTATGTGAAATGACTTTACCATTTTGATTGTAGCCAAAACTATCCCATTTCCATCAGACCAAATATTCAATAAAAAAAAAACATGTTTTTGTTATTGGGTAGCATCTACTAACTTTATCCATAATTTTTGCTTCATGGCATTGGATATTTAAAGATCCTGTTTGGGCAAATGAAGAAAATTATAACAAAAAGCTGTCATGTAACCCCCTCCAAAAATTTACCATAACTCCATCAATCAGATCCTTACAATCATCATGAACAATTCAAAAATTGGGCCTTCATTATCAAGGGTTCACCTATCCCTTCACATTCAGGCTATCATCCCCTTAACATCCATAACCTACTCTCCCCTGTGATGGAAGGGCCTGACCTTACAAGTAACAAGTGGGGTTTGGCCAGTGTCTCGCACCTTCTAGAGTCCCAAACCCTAAACCCTAAAACCCAAAACCCTTTCATGGATAAAATTCATATAAGAATGAAAGAATATTCATATTAGAGATATATATGAGATCGTAAAGTGACCCCCCCTTTTGGGCCCTTCTTTCATCCCTCATCCTCTCTTTCAACCTATTAACACTGTTATCTGCAAACTAGTAAACATTTATTAAATATGGGTATGAAATGCATGAGGTTCAAGAATATATATATAGTTACAATAGTACACAACAAAACAAGGTGAAACTCTCGTGCTCAAGACCTTGTACTCAAATAAGGCGGGGCCAAGGAAAACAAGGGTGGTTTTAACACGGGGCCAAGGAAAAATGAGGGTGGTTTTAACACGGGGCCAAGGAAAAACGAGGGTGGTTGTAACTGTGTGTGAACCCTACAGCAGAACCATTAGAGTTGCCGACAAAGACTTAAAATTCTCCCTTTTTTCTAATACCTTTGTACATTTTCCAAATCCGCGGTGTGTTTGTGAATAAAGTTTTCCAGGGTTTTGATGACAAACACTAAGCACTAACACCCAGAAACTTTGGTTTTAGGGGTGGGCAGGGGGGTTTAGGGTTAAGCCTACTGTGAAGGAAGGTGGCACTGGGTTCAGCTTGTACTTAGAAAAAAAGGCCCAAAAATTATTCTCAAACTCCCAAGAAGCACCAACAGATCCACAAATCAGTGTGGAAACAAATAAAATTTTAATTCACTAATTTTTTAAAAATCCAAGTGAAATGCTACATATATGTACATGTTTATGTCTCTACTTTGAAGGCGTGTTGAATTCAACAAAAAATTAATTAATCAATCTTCCCCCCAAAATAAAATAAAATCCTATTTGTTCATATTTGAATTTGTGTTCCTATTTTCAATTGCTAGCTAAATGGGTGAACTCCCATGATCATGACCTACAATTGAACCCTAATTCCCTAATTTACAATTTCCCCAAGCAGGATATGAAAGCTTCAAAATTTTCATGTGTCTTTTGGAGATTAGGTACATATCCAGTCTCACAAAGACGTGCACAAAAGTGGAAATTTTTTTGGGCCTATGCTTGAAATGGCGGTGCACACGGACTGGACCCAATTTTTTTTTGTTTTGTTTTTTTGGCAGCTGCTGCAATGGGAATTTTGATGTGATCAGTTGGCGGTGCTGTCAGTGAAGTTGAGGGATATGGGATTGAGAGCTGGATCAGCATTGTTTGAGTTTCGAACCCAACACTGCTTGCGGATCTGTCCTTGTGTCCCTGTGAGAACACCGATCTTGCCCATCTTTCGCAACGACAGACCAAATTGCTTGAAAAATGCATCCTGGTTGTTGGCAAAGTGTTCCACCAGTTTGATCGTGCGTCGGTCGTTGAAGAGCGACTCATCCGACGTGAATAGACCCAGGTTCTTCTTCAGATTCTTGAAGTACTGGTTGTCGAATTGGAGCGGTGTGATCGGGTCGTTGAAGAACTGTGTGTTGTTGTCGTAGTTGGGTAGCTTGATGGCGCCGTTGTCCGTGCAGTTGGCCACCAGCTGCTCACTGTAATACTTGGGGTATTGAGTGTCGACGTGCGGATATATGCGGTTGATGATGCTGTTGCAATGACCTTGCCCGATAGTG
>Ga0116227_10006600_pt1 | contig 23372 bp, 23 predicted proteins | sample S1TSphgellanicum_FD_89693 | JGI IMG/M metagenome (GOLD analysis project Ga0116227, IMG submission 89693) | Host-associated microbial communities from peat moss isolated from Minnesota, USA - S1T2_Fb - Sphagnum magellanicum MG | ecosystem: Host-associated > Plants > Peat moss > Unclassified...
AGGATGAAGGTGCCCGCCTTCAGGCAGACCAGTGAATATGTGCCCGACCGCGACGAAGCCTATCGCTTCGACCGCGACACCACATTGGCGATCCTGGCGGGCTTTGCCTTCAACCGCCGCGTGATGGTGCAGGGCTATCACGGCACCGGCAAGTCGAGCCATGTCGAGCAGGTGGCCGCGCGCCTCAACTGGCCCTGCATCCGCATCAACCTTGACGCGCATATCAGCCGTATCGACCTGATCGGCCGCGACGCCATCGTGCTGAAGGACGGCAAGCAGGTCACCGAATTTCGTGAAGGCCTGCTGCCCTGGGCTCTGCAGACCCCGACCGCCTTGGTGTTCGACGAATATGACGCCGGTCGCCCCGACGTGATGTTCGTGATCCAGCGCGTGCTGGAAACCGAGGGCAAGCTGACGCTGCTCGACCAGAACCGCGTGATCCGCCCCTCCAAGTGGTTCCGCCTGTTCGCCACGGCCAACACCGTGGGTCTGGGTGACACGAGCGGGCTCTATCACGGTACGCAGGCGATCAATCAGGGCCAGATGGACCGCTGGAACATTGTCGTCGGCCTCAACTATCTGCCCGCGCAGATCGAGAGCGAGATCGTCCTGAAAAAGGTCGAGGGGGTGGCCGACAAGACCGTGGCCGATATGGTCAAGGTGGCCGAACTGACCCGCCGCGGTTTCATCAACGGCGACATCTCGACCGTGATGAGCCCGCGTACCGTGATTACGTGGGCGCAGAACACCGCGATCTTCAAGGATATCGGTTTCGCGTTCCGTCTCTCGTTCCTCAACAAGTGCGACGAGACCGAGCGGGTGCTGGTGGCCGAGTATTATCAGCGCGTGTTCGGCAAGGATCTGCCTGAGAGCGTGGTGGGTAAGGCTTAAGGGATTAAGGGGAAGGTGCGAGGGTGTTACACCCTCGCGCTCCCATTAATGTCTGCGTTGTGCATCGGGTTCGGCCTTGAGTTAAGGTTGCAGCGCCGCAGGCTTTAATTCCCAGATCAGTGAGAGGCGCCGGGGCTATCTGCCTGCGGCGCCTTTGCGTTGCGCAGGTGGAGCGGTGAGGCGCTTCATTTCGGTGCCACGACCCTATCGTCGGAAGACGTTATGGGAGCGCTAGGGGGTAACCCCCTCGCTTTTCTTGTTTAACCTTCTTCCGGATAAAACGCCCGATCGAAATACAGCCCATCCGAAGGCGCATTCAGCCCCAGAGCCTTGCGATCGCGCGCTTCTAGAGCCTCGGCCATCTGCGAGACCTTCCAGCGGCCCAGCCCGACCAACGACAGACAGCCGACCATCGAGCGAACCTGATGATGCAGGTAGGACCGCGCGGCGGTGTCGATGATGACCCAGTCGCCCTCGCGGCGGACGTTAAGGCTATCCAGCGTTTTCAATGGGCTCTGCGCCTGACAATGCACCGAGCGGAAGGTGGTGAAATCATGCCTGCCGACCAGAGTCTGCGCGGCTTCATGCATGGCCTCTGCATCCAAAGGCTTTTGCACCTGCCATGCGCGGTTGGCATCCAGCGTCAGCGGCGCGCGGCGGTTGGCGATGCGGTAGATGTAGCTGCGGCCGATGCAGGAAAAGCGGGCGTGCCAGTCGTCCGGCACGATGCGGCAGTCGAGCACCGCGATGGGGTCGGGGCGCAGGTGGAAGTTGAGGGCCTCCATCAGGCGGAAGGGGGCGATGTCTTTTTCGATCTCGGCGTGGGCGCGCATGGCGAGGGCGTGGACGCCCGCATCGGTGCGACCGGCGGCGAAGAGAATGGCGGGCTGCCCGGTGACGCGCTCGATGGCCTCCTCGACGGCCTGTTGCACGGAGGGGCCGTGGGCCTGGCGTTGCAGGCCCATGAAGGGCGTGCCGTCGAATTCCAGCGTGAAGGCGAAGCGGGTCATGAAAGCTTTGTGCCTGCGGGGAAGGGGCGTCCGCGCAGCAGGTCGGCGGTGGGCATGGCGGGTTTGCCGGCGCGCTGGATCAGCGTGGGGCGGATGGCGTTCTGGCCGCAGGCGATGGTGAGCGTGTCGTCGAGCGTGATTCCCGACGTTGCGCTGCCTTCGGTGATTTCGGCGGCCAGCACCTTATAGCGTTCGCCCTCGGCCTCGAAGAAGGCGCCGGGGGCGGGGTTGAAGGCCAGAATCTGGCGCAGCACCTGATCGGCGGGGGCGGTGAAGTCCAGCTTGGCTTCAGCTTTTTCGATTTTGCGCGCGTAGGTCAGACCTTCCTCGCTCTGCGTGACGGGCGGGAAGGCGGGCAAATCGGCCAGCACACGCACGATCAGTTCCGCGCCCAGTGCGGCCAGTTCGACAGTCAGCTCTCCCGCCGTCTTGCCCGCGACGGGCGTGCGCACGCTGGCGCGTACGGGGCCGGTGTCCAGCCCGGTTTCCATCTGCATGATGTCCACGCCGGTCTGCTCGTCCCCGGCCAGAATCGCCCGCTGGATCGGCGCGGCCCCCCGCCAGCGCGGCAGGATCGAGCCATGCAGGTTGAGGCAGCCATGCACCGGCGCCTCCAGCACGGCGCGGGGCAGCAGCAGGCCATAGGCGGCCACCACCGCGACATCGGCGTTCAAGGCGGCGAAGGCGGCCTTTTCATCCTCGCCCTTCAGCGAGAGGGGATGGCGCACCTCGATGCCCAGCTCCTCGGCGCGCTTGTGGACGGGGCCGGGGGTCAGTTCCCGGCCTCGGCGGCCACCCGGGCGCGGGGGCTGCGAATAAGCGGCGACCACCTCATGGCCTGCATCGACCAGTGCCTGAAGGGCGGGAACGGCGAAATCGGGGGTTCCCATAAAGATGATGCGCATAGGTGGTCTCGGGCGTCTTTCGGTTTTGCTGCCGCTGCCCTATCTGGGGCGGCATGGCATCGCAAGAGATCGAGACATTGGCCGGCGCGCTTTCCCGCCTGCCCGGACTGGGCCCACGCAGCGCGCGGCGGGCTGTGCTGTGGCTGATCAAGCGGCGGGAAACCGCTTTGCCCGCGCTGATCGACGCCTTGGATGCGCTGAGCCAGCGGCTGACCGAATGCGAGGTCTGCGGCAATGTGGACACCGCCAGCCCCTGCGCGATCTGCGCCGATCCGCGCCGCGACGCGCGCCAGATCTGCGTGGTGGAGGAGGTGGCCGACCTTTGGGCGCTGGACCGGGCGCGGCTGTTCACCGGGCGCTATCATGTGCTGGGCGGGCGTTTGTCGGCTCTGGATGGCGTCGCGCCTGAGGATTTGGCGATTGCTCCCCTGCTGTCCCGCGTGGAAGGCGGCGGCGTGGATGAGGTGGTTTTGGCGATGAACGCCACGCTGGAGGGCCAGACCACAGCACATTATATCGCTGAAAGGCTTGAGAACATCCCTGTGCGCGTCACCCAACTGGCGCATGGCCTGCCGGTGGGCGGTGAACTCGATTATCTTGATGAGGGCACCTTGGCTCAAGCCTTGCGGGCGCGGCGCCCGGTGGCCTGATCGTTTCGGGCACTTATCAAAATCGCTAAATTTGGCGGCTGGCGGCCTTGCGCACGGGGGCAGGCGGGATTATCTGGCGCATTATGGCTATCCGACCGATCCTTGAAGCGCCCGATGCGCAGCTGAAGCAGATTTCCGCCCCCGTCACCGTGTTCGACGCCGAGCTTAAAACACTCGTCGATGACATGTTCGAGACGATGTATGATGCGCCAGGCATCGGCCTTGCCGCCATTCAGGTGGGCGTGCCGCTGCGCGTGGTCGTGGTCGACCTGCAGCCCGAAGATGAGGATGCCGAGCCCGAAGTGTGCACGTCGCACGGCGGCCATGAGCATACCCATCGCCCGCTGAAGAAAGAGCCGCACATCTTCATCAATCCGGAGATTCTCAATCCTTCGGACGAGCTGTCGGTCTATCAGGAGGGTTGCCTCTCGGTGCCCGACATCTTCGCCGATGTGGAGCGCCCCGCCACTTGCCGCCTGCGTTGGCAGGATCTGGAGGGCACGGTGCATGAGCAGGATCTGGAAGGTCTGATGGCCACCTGCATCCAGCATGAGATTGATCATCTCGAAGGCATTCTGTTCATCGACCATCTTTCGCGCCTGAAGCGCCAGATGGCGCTCAAGAAGCTGGAAAAGGCGCGCAAGGCGGCTTGATCCTTTTGCGATAGAGGCTTAGGTTCTCGCTTCGTTCTGATGGAGTGAAGCGTGGACCTGGCTGTTGTCGCGATTGTTGCCCTTGTCGTGGGCCTTGGGCTGGGCTGGTTTTTGGGCCAGCGCCCCATCGCCGACTGGAAAGCGCGCCTCGCCGAACGCGACAAGGTTCTGGCCGAGCGGGAGCAGGCCCTGTCTGCGCTCGACGGCAATTTTCGCCGCGCCATCACCGATCTTGCCACCGCCAGCGAGCGGGCCTCGCGCGCCGACGCGTTGGTCGCCGAGGTGGAGCGGGCGCGTGGGCTCCTGTTGGACGCGCAGGGCGAAGTGGCGACGCTGCGCGCCAATGCCACCCATTTCGAGGAACAGAAGCGCCTGCTGCTCGAAGCGCAGGATGCGCTGCGCCAGCAGTTCGAGGCCTCTGGCGCCCGCGTGCTGGCTCAGGCGCAAGAGGCGTTTCTGAACCGCGCCGAGGCCCGCTTCACCGAGAGCGAAAAGACCAGCGCCGAGCGGATCAGCGCCGTGCTGGCCCCGGTCGGCGCGCGGCTGAAAGCCTATGAGGAGCAGGTGCAGGCGTTGGAAACCCGCCGCGTCGATGCCTTTGGGCAGTTGCTGGGCCAGATCGACCTGCTGCGCGCCGGGCAGGAAAAGGTGCGTGAGGAAGCCGCGCGGCTCGGTAACTCGCTGCGCAATGCCCCCAAGGCGCGCGGTCGCTGGGGCGAGCAGCAGCTGCGCAACGTGCTGGAGCAATGCGGCCTGTCCGAACACACCGATTTCGTCACCGAACACTCGGTCAACACGGATGAGGGCCGTCTGCGCCCCGATGCCATCGTCACCATCCCCGGCCAGAAGAGGCTGGTGATCGACGCCAAGGTCTCGCTCAACGCCTATCAGGAGGCCTTCGAGGCCAGCGATGACACGCTGCGCGAACTGGCGCTGAAGGGCCACGCCGCCTCGATGCGCAACCATATCCAGACGCTGGCCAGCAAAAGCTACCAGAGCCAGTTCGAGGACGCGCCTGATTACGTGCTGATGTTCGTCCCCGGCGAGCATTTCATCGCCGCCGCGCTGGAATACGACCCCGACATCTGGAACTTCGCTTTCGACCGCCGTGTCCTTCTGGCCAGCCCGACCAATCTGGTGGCCATCTGCCGCACCGTGGCGCAGGTCTGGCGTCAGGATGGCTTGGCGAAGGAAGCCAAGGAAATCGGTCGCATGGGCGGTGAACTCTACGACCGCCTCGCCGTGGCGGCAGAACACCTGAAGCGCATGGGCGGCGGTCTGACCAGCGCTGTCGAGAATTACAACAAATTCGTCGGCAGCTTCGAGCGAAACGTGCTCTCCGCCGGGCGCCGCTTGCGTGACAAGCATATCGAAATCGGCAAGCGCGAGGTGGAGGATGTGCCTCTGGTCGAAGCCGCGCCGCGTTATGGGGATGTGGCCGCGCTGCCTTTGCCGGAAGAAGAGGCAGGGGTTTAAGAAGGAAAGAGAAATGCGAGGGTGTTACACCCTCGCGCTCCCGTTAATGTCTGCGTTGCGCACAGGGTTCGGCCTTGAGCTAAGGTTGCAGCGCCGCAGGCTTTAAAATTCTAGACTGTCATAAAGGCGCCGAGGATTTCTGCCTGCGGCGCCTTTCCCTTGCGCTGGTGGAGAAATCGAACGCTCGATTTCGGTGCCGCTGCCCCATCGCCGGAAGACGTCATGGGAGCGCGAGGGGGTAACCCCCTCGCATCTTCTCCTTAAACTTACTTCCCTTCCAGCCCCGCCAGAACCTCATAAGCCAACACCGCCCCGGCAACCGCAGCGTTCAGACTGTCCGCGCGGCCCTTCATCGGCATGGTCACGCGCAGATCGCAGGCCATTTCGTACTCTTCGGGCAGACCGCGCGACTCATTGCCGACCATGATGAAGCACGGCCCGGCGTAAGGCGCCCCGCGATAGGGCACGGCCTCACGCAAAGACGCTGCCACCAACTGGCCCTCGCCGCCGCGCAACCAGGGCAGGAACTCTTCCCAGCGCGCCTGCACCACGCGCTGCGTAAACACCGCGCCCATGCTGGCGCGCACGGCTTCCACACTGAACGGGTCCACGCAGTCGTCGATCAGGATCAGGCCGCCCGCGCCAACGGCATCGCCGGTGCGCAGCATCGTGCCCAGATTGCCGGGGTCGCGCATCGCATGCGCCACCAGCCAGAGCGGCGCGGCATTGCGGTCCAGCCCGGCCAGCCCAGTGTCAAATTCCTCAAACACGCCGCAAACGGCCTGCGGGTTGTCCTTGCCGGTGATCTTGCTGAGGATGTCCTCGCTGGTTTCCACCACATCGCCGCCAGCGGCCAGGACATCGCGTTCAAGCTGCTCCAGCAGAGGGTGCGGATCGCGCCCCTCGGCCATGATCAGCATCTCGGGCAGGCGGCCCATTTCGCGGGCGTCGGTCAGCAGGCGCAGGCCCTCGGTCAGGAATTTGCCCTCGCGGCGGCGATGCTTCTTGTCGCGCAGGCTCTTGAGGAACTTGACCGTGGGGTTGGAAAAGCCGGTGATCGTGCGGCGCATGGGCGGGTGTCAGCCTGTGAGGAACGGGAAACCTCGCCCATAACCGGCGATCCCCGCCTTGTCGAACAAAGCCTTCAGTCTTCCCCGAAGCCGTCCTTGACGAGACCGGCCAGCCGCGACAGGGCCACTTCGGCCTCTTCGCCCTTCACGATGATGTCTACGCTGTCGCCGCGCGCGGCGCCCAGCATCATCAGGCCCAGGATCGAGCCGCCACCGGCCTCCGAGCCTTCTTTCAATACTTTTACGTCCAGCCCCTCGGGGAGCATGGCGACCATGTTCACGAATTTCGCGCTGGCCCGCGCATGCAGGCCCTTGGCGTTGACAATTTCGACGGTTTCCCGTGCTTCTCCCATGCTTCTCACCCTGCCGTATTGTTGTTTTAGGCGTCCTGTCCCAGGAACTCGGACGCGATGGTAATGTAGTTGCGGCCCGCATCGCGCGCAGCGACCACGGCCCCCAGCACATTGGCGGATTTTCGCGCCCCGGCAAGGCGGATCAGCATGGGCAGATTGATGCCCGCGATCACCTCGACCCGGCCCGCCTGCATCAGCGAGATCGCCAGATTGCTGGGCGTGCCGCCGAACAGATCGGTCAGGATGATGGCGCCGTCGCCCGCGTCAACCTGCTGAATTGCTTCGGCGATTTCGCGGCGGCGCTTCTCGACGTCATCGTTGGGGCCGATGCAGACCGTCGCGATGGCTTCCTGCCGACCGACGACATGCTCCATGGCATGCACGAATTCTTCGGCCAGTTTGCCGTGAGTGACAAGGATCATACCGATCATGCGGGAATTGCGCTCCGAATTTGGTTCCCGACCATCGCGTAGACCCCCCGTGGCCCGGTGAACATGCAAACTGTCATCGGCTGGCGGCCCCTTCTACGAGGTCGGCCGCACGCGATTGCAGGTTGCGGTGCAGCATAGTGAGTGAAAATCCGTGGTTGCGCAAGGCCGCGCCGATCTGTTCCGCCATGAAGACGCTGCGATGGCGCCCGCCGGTGCAGCCGAAAGCGATGTGAACATAGGCTTTTCCCTGCGCCTGAAAACGGGGGAGAACCATCAGCAGCAGGTCGCGAATCCGCGCAAAAGCGTCATCGAAGGCCGGGTCCTGGCGGATAAAGGCCGCGATGGGGGCGTCCTTGCCGGTCATCGGGCGCAGGTCCTTGTCCCAATGCGGATTGTTGAGAAAACGCATATCGAAGACGAAATCGGCCACGGGAGGCATGCCGCGCGAAAAGCCGAAGCTGCTCACAGAAATCGTCAGATCCGGGCCCGAAGCGGGGGCGAATTGCTCGCGCATGGCCTGTTGCAGCTGATTCGCGGCGAATTGCGTGGTGTTGATGACCAGATCGGCCCAGCGGCGCAGCGGCTCCATCAGCTCGCGCTCGGCGGCGATGCCGGAGGCGGCGGGCATGTCATTGGCCAGCGGATGGCGGCGGCGCGTCTCATTGTAGCGGCGTTCCAGCTCGGCCCCGCCGCAGTCGAGGTAGAGCGTGGTCAGCGCCAGATCGCCGCGTCCGGTCAGGCGTTTGACCAGCTCGATCACCTCATGCGGGTTGAAGCCGCGGGTGCGCGAATCGAAGCCGATGGCCAGCGGGCCGTGATGCTCGCCCAGATCCGCGCCATGCTCGGGCGAATCGATCAGCCTTTCGAGCAGGCGGATGGGGAAATTGTCGATGGTTTCCCAGCCCAGATCCTCCAGCACCCGCAGGGCGGTGGTCTTGCCGGCGCCCAGCATGCCGGTCACCAGCATGATGCGCTGGCGTTTCCCGCCGTTGGCAGAGGGAGACTCCGGGGGGGAAGACTCCAGAGTCGAGGCAGATTCGTCGGACATATCCGTGCTTTTTGCGCTTATGAGGGCCAAAAGGAAAGGGGCAAGCGCCCGATCCGGCCCTCAGGACAGCGGCGCAGCCGGCAGGCCATGAACATCGAGTGCGATGCCGGCTCTCAGCGCCAGAACCGGGCTGTCGGGATAAAGCTCGATCAGCGGCAGAGCGACCCCCAGAATGTCCTCGCGCGGCGGCGTTTCGACATAGCGCGGCGCGTTGCGCGTCAGGCGGATCAGCAGCGCGACGGGCCTATCCTGCACCGCCGCCATGGGCACCAGCCCCACGCCGCGCACTTCGATCAAGCCGCGCGTGGCAGGCGCTGGGGAGGCCAGCAGCTTGCCGCCTTCCACACGCAGCGCCACCCCATCGTCACCCACCAGCGCCGCGCCCCGGTCGATCAGGGCGAGGGCCAGGCTGGATTTCCCGCTGCCGCTGACCCCGTCGATCAGCACGGCGCGCCCCCCGATCGCCACGCAGGTCAATTGTCGGAGCAATGTCATGAGGCCGCCTGCGCCGGATGCCAGGAGGGCAGTTCGAACACCAGCCGCGCGCCCTTTCCATCCAGCGGATCGCGTGCATGCAACTGCCCGTCATGCGCGACGATGATGGTGCGCGCGATGGCCAGCCCAAGGCCAGAATGGCTGCCGAAATCCTCACCCGCCGGGCGCAGAGAATGGAACCGCTCGAACACACGCTCGCGCGCGGAGGCGGGAATCCCCGGCCCCTCGTCACTCACCTCGCAGGAGATGTAGAGCCCATGATTGGCCAGTGCCACGGTGATCGTCCCGCCCGGCGGCGAGAAGGACACTGCGTTGTCGATCAGGTTCTGGAACACGCGCTCCAGCCTTGCCGCATCGCCTTCCACCACGGGAGGGGAACTGCCCTCATGGGTTACCACGACATGGCAATCGCGGTTGACGCCGCGCCTCTCGCGCTCCCCGGCCAGCGCCGTGGCCAGCGCCAGCAGATCGACGACATCGAAGGTGGTGCGCGACAGTTCGGCATCGATGCGGCTGGCATAGGCGATCTCGGTCACCAGCCGGTCGATGCGCTGCACATCATGCGCGGCAATGGCGTGGAGCTGGCGGCGCAGATCGCCATCGCCCACCTTGTCCAGCGTATCCAGAGCGCTGCGCAGGGACGCCAGCGGGTTCTTGATCTCATGCGCGACATCGGCGGCGAAGGCTTCCACACCGTCGATGCGCTGGCGCAGGGCTTCGGTCATATCGGCGATGGCGCGGGCCATCAGGCCGATTTCGTCGCCGCGCTCGGGCAGGCGGGGCACGATGACGGTGCGGTCGCGCCCCAGCCGCACCCGCACCGCCGCGCGCATCAGCACGCGCAAGGGCTGCACGATGGTGCGCGCCAGAAAAAGCGAGAGGAACACGGTGGTCAGCAGCGCGGCCAGCACCACGATGGCCAAAGTCTGGCGGGCATCGCGCACGGCTTGTGTCACATCGGGCGCCGGGCGGGTGGTGAGCAGCACCGCGCCGCGCGTGCCCAGCGGGGTGGCGGCATTGATGATCGGTGTGCGGTCGGGCGCATAGCGCTCGCGCACGGTGGAGCCTTCCTGCGCCCGTGCCTCGGCCACCTCGGGCCAGAGGCTGGCGGCGTCCTTGGGATTGGCGGGCGGCGGCGGCTCGGCGTAGCGCGGCACCGGCGGGGCCAGCAGCGCGGCATCCATCATGCGGTCGAGCGTGCGCGCGGCCTTCATCGTCCAGGGCTGGATCTGCGGATCGGCCAGCGTGAAGGAGGGCGGGGCAAGGGCAAAGCTGTCCGCCGCCAGATGGCCGTCGGGCGCATAGAGCCGCAGCCGCATCTGCTGATGGGTGCCGATGGTCGCCAGCACCTTGGGCCGCGCGGAGCCGGGCGACTGGGCCATGACGGCGGCGGCGATCTCGGCCTCGACGCGGGCGCGCTTGAAGCGTTCGGCCAGCATCTGGGCGCGGTAGGAATCGAGGAACAGCAGGCTGAAGGCCATCAGCGCCAGCACGATGACATTGACCGCCAGAATGCGCGCCGTCAGCGACACGCCGCGAATCTTCATGCGCGAGGACAAGGGCGCGATGACGCTGGCCCAGCGCTTGCGGTCCTGAGCCTGGTTTTTAGGCATGGTGCCGATCAGCTTTCGGCAAAGGAATAGCCCGCGCCATACAGCGTCTCGATGGCGCTGAAGGTGGGGTCGGCCTGACGGAATTTGCGGCGCAGGCGCTTGATGTGCGAATCGATGGTGCGATCGTCGACATAGATGTCGTCGCTGTAGGCCGCGTCCATCAGCTGGTTGCGGCTGCGGATCACGCCGGGGCGGCTCGCCAAAGCTTCAAGGATCAGGAATTCGGTGACGGTGAGGGAGACGGGCAGCTCGTTCCACGTCACCTCGTGGCGCGCCGGGTCCATGGCCAGGCGGCCGCGATGGATGATGTCGGGCGCGGGCTCTCCGCTGGGGGCCTGCGCGGCGCGGCGCGCGTCGAGGCGGCGCAGGATGGCGCGGATGCGCGCCACCAGCAGGCGCTGGCTGAACGGCTTGGTTATGTAATCGTCGGCGCCCATGGCAAGGCCCAGGGCCTCATCGGGCTCCTCATCCTTGCTGGTGAGGAAGATCACCGGCAGCGCGCTGGTTTCGCGCAGGCGCTGCAGCAGTTCGAGCCCATCCATGCGCGGCATCTTGATGTCGACCACCGCCAGATCGGGCGGATTGTCGAGCAGGGCCTTCAGGGCGCTGGTGCCGTCGGCATAGACGCGGGTGGCGAAACCCTCGGCCTGCAGACCGATGGAGACACTGGCCAGAATGTTGCGGTCGTCATCGACCAGCGCGATGGTGTGGCCGGCGGGGCGGGAGGCCACGGTATCGGGGGCAGCTTCCCCGGAGGGATCGAGCGGAGACGCGTTCATTGCCGCCCAATCTAGCCAGCGTGCCACCGCCTGTCCATCGCCGCGTCCCGATCTGGCGGCTTCACCGCATGGGTGAGGCGCTTGGGCGAATGCCGTGCAGAACGGATGCTTCATTGCGGAACACCGGGCACCATTCCGGTTGAATTCTCCCGCAATCTGGTTACGCATTCGTATGTGGAGACTTGGCGACTCGTTTTTCCGGTCCCGGACAAGCGGCGCTTTTTTGATGGAGAAGCACTTGACCACCGCACCGCTTTCCTACCCGCTGGACCGTCAGGGTATCAGCACGACCGGCCAGATCTTCGCCAATCTGGGCACGTCGCCGCTGGTCGAGCATGCCGTGCGCAACGGTGAGGGCCTGCTGGCCAAGGACGGTCCCTTCGTGGTCGCCACCGGCAAGCACACCGGGCGCAGCGCCAAGGACAAGTTCATCGTGCGCGATGAAACCACGGAAAGCACCGTGTGGTGGGGCGATGTGAACCGGGGCATGTCGCCGGAGCATTTCGCGGCGCTCAAGGAAGATTTCCTCAAGGCTGTGGCGGAGAAGAACAAACTCTATGTGGCCGATCTGTTCGGCGGCAGCCAGCCCGAGCATCGCATCAAGGTGCGCGTGGTCAATGAATTCGCGTGGCATAATCTGTTCATCCGCACGCTGCTGGTCCGCCCGACCGAGACCGAGCTGGAAGGCTTTGTGCCGGAATATACGATCATCGATCTGCCCGGCTTCCGCGCCGATCCGGCCCGCCACGGTTGCCGCACGGAGACGGTGATCGCGGTCAACTTCACCGAAAAGCTGATCCTGATCGGCGGTACGGCCTATGCCGGCGAGATGAAGAAGTCGGTCTTCGGCCTGCTCAACTATCTGCTGCCCGCAGAGGGCATCATGCCGATGCATTGCTCCGCCAACATCGGCCCCGATGGCGATACGGCGGTGTTCTTCGGCCTGTCGGGCACCGGCAAGACCACGCTCTCCGCCGACGCCAGCCGCACGCTGATCGGCGACGATGAGCATGGCTGGTCGGACGAGGCGGTCTTCAACTTCGAGGGCGGCTGCTATGCCAAGATGATCCGCATCTCGCCCGAGGCCGAGCCGGAGATCTATGCCACCACCAAGCGTTTCGGCACGGTGCTGGAGAATGTGGTGATCGATCCGGTCACCCGCGAGCTGGATTTCGACGACAATTCACTGGCCGAAAACAGCCGCGGTTCTTACCCCATCGACTTCATCCCCAACGCTTCGAAGGACAATCTGGGGCCGGTACCTCAGAATGTGATCTTCCTCACGGCTGACGCTTTCGGCGTGATGCCGCCCATCGCGCGGCTGACGCCCGAACAGGCGATGTATCACTTCCTGTCGGGCTATACCGCCCGCGTGGCGGGCACCGAAATCGGCGTGACCGAGCCCGAGGCGACCTTCTCGACCTGCTTTGGCGCGCCCTTCATGCCGCGCCACCCCTCGGTCTATGGCAATCTGCTCAAGGAGCGGATCGCCAAGGGCGGGGTGAAATGCTGGCTTGTCAACACCGGCTGGTCGGGCGGCAAGGCCACGCAGGAAGGCATCAAGCGCATGCCGATCAAGGCGACCCGCGCGCTGCTCAATGCCGCGCTGGACGGCAGCCTGAACGGCGCCACCTTCGTCAAGGATCCCAACTTTGGCTTTGAGGTGCCGCTGGCCGTGCCCGGCGTGGACAGCAAGCTGCTCGACCCGCGCGGCGCCTGGGCCGATGCGGGCGAGTATGACAAGACCGCCCACGCGCTGGTGCAGCTCTTCGTCGACAATTTCGCCCAGTTCGAGGAGCATGTGGATGAAAACGTGCGCGCTGCCGCTCCGGCAGTGGGCGCTGTTCCCGCCTGATCCCAGCCTTGGGGGAGGGGGAGCGGGACGATCCGCTCCCCACGGAAACACCGGTCTTCCGCCGCGCATGGAAGGCCGGTGTTTTCTTTTGTTAAGTGCCTTGCTTCTGCAACCGGGCTTTGAGACCCTCCGGAGGAAGCGCCCTTCCGCGCATCTCTAGGAGCTTGCCATGAGCCTGTTTGATTCGCTGCTGGGCCAGTTGGGTTCGAATGTGGATGTGGGCAGCATCGCCCAGAAATTCGGCGTCGATCCTGAAACCGCGCAGACCGCCATTGCCGCCTTGGGGCAGGCCCATCAGGAGCCGGGCGACACCGTAGAGACCGCCGCCGCCAACACCGGTATCGACCCGTCTGTGCTGAGCGGCATTGCTCAGCAACTGGGCGGCGAAGGCGCTTTGGGGCAGATCGCGCAGCACCTCTCGGACAATCCGCAGATGCTGCAGAGCGTGATGGGCATGTTCGGCGGTGGTCAGCAGGGTGAGGGCGCTCAGGGCGGGCTCGGTGGCCTGCTGGGCGCGGCTTCGGGATTCTTTGGGGGCGGGGCTGCCAAGGAATGAGGGTTTAAGGGAGAAAATGCGAGGGGGTTACCCCCTCGCGCTCCCATGACGTCTTCCGACGATAAGGCGGTGGCGCCGTAATGGAGCGCCACGGCTCTCCACCTGCGCAACAGAAAGGCGCCGCAGGCAGGAAGCCCGGGCGCCTTTTCGTCTTTCAAAGCCTGCGGCGCGGCGAACGATGCCCTAAGGCCGAACCCGATGCGCAACGTAGACATTCAAGGGAGCGCGAGGGCGATGGACCTCGCATTCACCTTCTTTCAACCCCTTAACGGATCGGACAATCCGGCGACAAACGCATGTCGAGATAATTGTCCACCGCCCGCATCATATCGTCGAGTTCGTTCTCGAAGAAGTGGTTGGCGCGGGGCACTTCATCGTGGTGGATGGTGATGTGCTTCTGGGTGCGCAGCTTGTCGACCAGCTTCTGCACGGCGCCGGGCGTCACCACCGTATCGGCGGTGCCCTGCACGATGATGCCGCTGGCGGGGCAGGGTGCCAGGAAGCTGAAGTCATACATGTTGGCGGGCGGGGCGACGGAGATAAAGCCACGGATTTCCGGGCGGCGCATCAGCAACTGCATGCCGATCAGCGCGCCGAAGGAGTAGCCCGCGATCCAGGTCGTGGAGGCCTCGGGGTGGATCGACTGCACCCAGTCGAGCGCCGCTGCGGCATCGGAAAGCTCGCCAATGCCATTGTCGAAGCTGCCCTGCGAGCGGCCGACGCCGCGGAAGTTGAAGCGCAGCGTGGCGAAACCGCGCGCCACGAAGGTCTTGTAGAGCGCCTGCGTCACGCGGTCGTTCATGGTGCCCCCGGCCTGCGGGTGCGGGTGGAGGATCATGGCGACGGGCGCGCGGGGGCGGCTGCCGGGCTGGAAACGGCCTTCGAGGCGGCCTTCGGGGCCGGGAAAGATCACTGCGGGCATCGGTTCATCCTGCGAAGGGGCAGTTCTCCCTTGTCGGCGCCGTAAAAATCGGCGCGCGGGCCAAGGGGGGACTGTGAATGGAAGCGATGCGCTATATAGGAAGCAAGGTTCCAAAAGCAATCTTTTCGCGCCCTTCTCATAAAGCAGGTCAATGGGTTCACATCTTTATCTCGATCATGCCGCCACGACGCCTTTGTTGCCGGCGGCGCGCGCTGCCATGGAGGAGGGGTTTGCACTCTGGGCCAATCCGTCGAGCCCGCATCGGGCGGGCCGCGCGGCGCGTGCGGCGCTGGAGGATGCGCGCGAGCGGGTGAGGGCGGCGCTGGGCTGGCAAGGCGAGGTGATCTTCACCAGCGGCGCGAGCGAGGCTCTGGCCATGGCGATGCAGCGCTGCGTTCAGCCTTTGGCTGCGATTTCTCCGGTGGAGCATGAGGCGGCGCTGCGCCATGCGGGCGATGCGCAGAGGCTGGCGGTGGATGCGCTGGGGCGCGTGGCGCCGGGGGATTGCGCGCTGCCGGGGCTGGTCTGCGTGCAGCAGGTGAACAATGAGACCGGGGTGATCCAGCCTCTGGACGAGATCGCCCAAGCCGTGCGTGGCGCAGGTGGCCTGCTGCTGGCCGATTGCGCTCAGGGGGCGGGGAAGATCGCTTTGCCCGATGCCGATCTGGCGGTGCTGAGCGCCCATAAATTCGGCGGGCCGGTAGGGATCGGTGCGCTGCTGCTGCGCGACTGGGGGCTGATCCAGCCGAGCGGCGGGCAGGAGCGCGGCTATCGCCCCGGCACCGAAAACCTGCCGGGAGCGCTGGCCATGGCTGCGGCTTTGGAGGCTGGTTCGGACTGGATGGCGGAGGCTTCCCGCCTGCGCACTCGTCTGGAAAGCGCGATCACGGCAGCGGGCGGCGAGGTGGTGGCACAGGAAGCCCCGCGCATCGCCACCATCGGCGCCTATCGTATGAAGGGCAAAGCCGCCGCCGCGCAACTGATCCGCTTCGACGGGCTTGGCATGGCGATTTCGGCGGGCTCGGCCTGTTCTTCGGGCTCGCTGCGGGCCAGTCATGTGCTGACGGCCATGCAATACCCCCACACCAGCGAGGTGATCCGCGTCAGCATCGGCCGCGAAACTACGCAGGCCGAGATCGACCAGTTTGCCCAGGCCTGGGCGCAGGTGACGGGATGATCTACCTTGACTATCAGGCCACCACGCCTCTGGCGCCACAAGCGCGCGAGGCGATGCTCCATTGGCTGGGCGGGCCGGAAACCACGGGTTTTGCCAATCCGCATAGCCCCCATCGCCCCGGCAGAGGCGCCGCCGCTGCGGTGGCGGTGGCGCGCGATCAGGTGGCGGGACTGTTCCCGCCCGGGGGCAAGGTGATCTTCACCAGCGGGGCGACCGAGGCGATCAATCTGGCCATCAAGGGCGTGGCGCTGAATGGTCGCAGTATTGCCCATTCGGCCATCGAACATAGCGCCGTGCTGGATACGGTGGCCGCGCTGGGCGGTGGGCATGTTCTGCCAGTGGGCGCCGCTGGCCTTGTGGCTGAAGATGTCGCTTTGCCCGACAATCTCGGCCTGCTGGCGGTGATGCAGGTGAACAATGAAATCGGCACGATCCAGCCTGTCGATGCTCTGGCGCAAAGGGCCCATGCTCTGGGCGCGCTGATGCTGGTCGATGGCGTGCAGGGCGCGGGCAAGATGCCGCCGCCGCTGCAGGCCGATATGATCGCGGTCTCGGCGCACAAGATCTATGGCCCCAAGGGGATCGGCGCCTTGTGGGTGCGCGATGGACTCGACCTCACCCCGCTGCTCCACGGTGGCGGGCAGGAGGGCGGGTTGCGCTCCGGCACGCTCAGCCCGGCGCTGTGTGCGGGGTTCGGCGCTGCGGCGGCGCTGTGCCAAACCTCGTGGGAAAGCGATGGACAACATGTGGACAGCCTGTGGAAAACCGCCCGCGCCATCCTCCATCGCTGGACGCTCAATGGCGATGAAGGCCATCGCTGGCATGGTAATCTCAATCTGCGGCTCGAGGGCCTCGATGTCGCCCGGCTGATGAGTGATCTGCGCGACATCGCCTTTTCCGCCGGATCGGCCTGCGCCAGCGGCTCGGGGCGGCCCAGCCATGTGCTCTCGGCCTTAGGTCTAACGCCCGCTCAGGCAAAAACTTCTATCCGCATCGGTTTCGGGCGCTATACGGACCAAGGAGAGTTTGCCGAGGCCTTGCAAAGAATCGACGCCGCTGCCGCGCTTCAGGGTGCGTAAACCGGCGCAGACATCGGGGAGCTTTCGCGGCGTGGCTGATAAATTTGTTCAGGTTGAATTTCTGACCACCGATGGCGGTCGCATCAAGGCGCAGGGCTCGGCGGGCATCAGCTTGCTGGAGGTGGCTCAGGGCGCCGGCATGCCGTTGGAAGGCACCTGCGAAGGGCAGATGGCCTGCTCCACCTGCCATGTCGTGGTGGCACCGGATTGGTTCGCGCGGCTGCCGCCCGCCAGCTCTGACGAAGAAGATATGCTTGATCTGGCCGCTGCCGTCACCGCCACCAGCCGCCTGTCCTGCCAGATCTGCCTGACCGAAGAGCTCGATGGCCTGCTGGTGCGAATTCCGGGGGAAAGCCGGGATATGCAGCGCCGCTAAACACTTGGCGGGGCGCTGCTTCGCCTGCTACAGCCACAGGCGATGAGCGATACTGACCTGAACGAGCCCGATCCCTTCGACGCTATCGTGGATGCGCCTTTCGACAGCGCTCTGTCCGAGCGTTATCTGGTCTATGCGCTCTCCACGATCACGGCGCGTTCGCTGCCCGATCTGCGCGACGGGTTGAAGCCGGTCCACCGCCGCCTGCTCTGGGCGATGCGTCAGTTGAAGCTGGACCCTTCGCAGGCCTTCAAGAAATCCGCCCGCGTGGTGGGTGACGTGATCGGCAAGTATCACCCGCATGGCGATGCCAGCGTCTATGACGCCATGGTGCGCCTCGCTCAGGATTTCGCGCTGCGCTATCCGCTGGTCGAGGGGCAGGGCAATTTCGGCAACATCGACGGCGATAATGCCGCCGCCTATCGTTACACCGAAGCCCGCCTGACCAAGACCGCGATCCAGCTGATGGCGGGCCTTGAAGAGGGCACGGTCAACTACCACCCCACCTACAATGGTGAGGATGAGGAGCCGGAAATCTTCCCCGGCCTCTTCCCCAATCTGCTGGCCAATGGTGCCACCGGCATCGCCGTGGGTATGGCCACCTCCATCCCCAGCCATAATGTCGCCGAGATCATCGATGCCACGATGCTGCTGATCGAGGACCCGCACACCGAACACGCCCAGCTGATGGAGGTGTTCCACGGTCCGGATTTCCCCACCGGCGGCATCGTGGTCGACAGCCCGGCGGCGATCTCGCACGCCTATGAGACCGGCAAGGGCGCGATCCGCACCCGCGCGCGCTTCTCCACCGGGCGCGATGACGAGGGCAATTGGGAAGAGACCGGCATCGAAAAGCTGGGCAGCGGCCAGTGGCAGCTGGTCATCTCCGAAATCCCCTACATGGTGCAGAAGGGCAAGCTGATCGAGCAGCTCGCCGCGCTGATCGCCGACAAGAAGCTGCCGATCCTGGAAGATGTGCGGGACGAAAGCGACACGCAGATCCGCATCGTGCTGGTCCCCAAGAGCCGCAACATCGAGCCCGATCTGCTCAAGGAAAGCGTCTACAAGCTGACCGAGCTGGAGAGCCGTTTCTCGCTCAATCTCAACGTGCTGGATGCCCAGCGCACCCCCGGCGTCTTGGGCCTGCGCCCGCTGCTGCTGCAATGGGTCGTCAGCCAGATCGACATCCTGCAGCGTCGCAGCCAGCACCGCCTCGACAAGATCGCGGCCCGGCTGGAGCTGGTCGAAGGCTATATCGTTGCCTATTTGAACCTCGACCGCATCATCGAGATCATCCGCACCGAGGATGAGCCCAAGCCGGTGATGATGGCCGAATTCAACCTCACCGACCGGCAGGCCGAGGCCATCCTCAACATGCGCCTGCGCTCCTTGCGCAAGCTCGAGGAAATGGAACTGCGCGGCGAGCGTGACGATCTGCTCAAAGAGCAGGACGAACTGCAGAAGTTGCTGGAAAGCCCTGCCCGCCAGCGCACGCGCCTCAAGCGCGACCTCACCACGCTGCGCAAGGATTATGCCGAGACCACGCTGCTCGGCCGCCGCCGCACCACCATTGCCGAAGCCGCGCCCACCCGCGAATTCAGCATGGACGCCATGATCGAGAAGGAGCCGGTGACGGTCATCCTCTCGGCGCGCGGCTGGATTCGCGGCGCCAAGGGCCATGAGCCGCTCGACCGCGAGTTCAAGTTCAAGGAAGGCGACGGCCCGGCCTTCGCCTTCCACGCCCAGACCACCGACAAGCTGCTGATCGCCTGCGACAATGGGCGCTTCTACACGCTGGGCGCCGACAAGCTGCCTGGCGCGCGCGGCTTCGGTGAGCCGGTTCGCTCGATGCTGGATATCGACGGCGACACGCATATCATCGCCATCTTCCCTTTCCGCCCGAAATCGCAGCTCCTGCTGGCGGGCACCAGCGGTCGCGGTTTCGCCGCCGAGGCCGAGGAACTGCTGGCCGAAACCCGCAAGGGCCGCGCCGTCATGACCACCAAGGCCGATGTGAAACTGGCCGTGGTCCGCGAGATCCCCGAAGATCACGACCATGTCGCGGTGATCGGCGACAACCGCAAGCTGGTGCTCTTCAGTCTGAGCGAGATGCCGCTGATGGCCAAGGGGCAGGGGGTGACGCTGCAGCGTTACCGCGATGGCGGGCTGGCCGACATCACCACCCTGAAGCTGGAAGACGGCCTGACATGGCGCATGGGCGGCGACAGCGGGCGCATGCGGACCGAGAAGGATATGCGTCTCTGGAAGGTCGCGCGCGGGGCCGGTGGGCGGATGCCGCCTCAGGGATTTCCTCGGGATAACAAGTTTTAAGTTTGGGGTTTTAAGAAGGTTTCGGAAGAGAAATGCGAGGGGGTTACCCCCTCGCGCTCCCATTCCGTCTCCCGACGCGCGGGCAGTGGCGCCGATATGGTGCGCCTCGGCTCTCCACCTGCGCAAGGCAAGGCGCCGCGCAGGCAGTGTTCCCTTGTGACCGATAGGCTGCGCAGGCATTTTCAAGCCTGCGGCGCAGCGACCTTAGCTCTATGGCTGAACCCTATGCGCAACGCAGGCAGTCATGGGAGCGCGAGGGTGTAACACCCTCGCATCTTACTTTTCTTCTTCTTCCGAACCGCCTGAAACAGGATGATGCGGCACCAGCACCATCACATTGTCCTTCACCTGCCACCGCGCCAGCCGCGACATGAAGTTCATCCCCAGCACGTTGGTCCCGCCCATGCCCGGCGCCACGACCACCTCGAAATTGCGGGCGATGATGCTGCCCACGCGCAATTCCTCCACGGTCGCGATGTCGGCCTGGGTCGAGCCGTTGGCGGTTTGCATCACCACTTTTTGCCCGAAGGCGTTGGGGGTGATCTGAGCCTTTTCGGCGCTGTCGGGCGAGAGGGTGGTGATGGTGGCGCCGGTGTCGATCAGGAAGCGCATGGGCACGCCGTTGACGCGGGCCGAGAGCCAGAAGTGGCCGTCGGGCGACAGCGGCACACGGGTTTCGCCGCCCGAGACGGTCTGTTTGGGGGCTTCGCTGATGCCGGGGCCTTCGAGGCCGGTGCTGAAATGGGCGAAGCGCAGCAGGGCCATGGCGATGGCGGCCATCACCGCGAGGTTGCCGAGCAGGCGCAGCAGCCCGCCCGCCATGGGCAGGCCGCGCCGCACCCAGCCGCCCAGAAACACCAGCGCGATGCCGATCAGCGCGAGTTGGGCGAGGGGCTCGGCCATGACGGCGGCGGCGATCTGGTGCCAGAGGTCGATCAGCGCCTCTTTCAGCGTGGCGCTGGCATCTCCGGCGAGGCTGTCCTCGGGCAGGGTTTTCATTGCGGCCTGGCCAGTTCGGCTTTCAGCAGAGCTTCGAGGCGGTCGGCGTCGGGGAAGCCTTCATCGACCCATGCCGCCTCGACATTGGACAGCACGCGGGCGACCTGAGGCCCGGCAGCGACGCCGCGCGCCACGATCTGGCCGCCTTTGAGCGGGAAGGTGGGGGGTGTGAAGTGGTCAAGCACTCTGGCGTCGCGACCGGTCAGCAGCAGAGCATCGACCGCTTCGGGCACGCCCAGCCGGTAGGCGAGGGCTTGCGGCAAGGCGGTGGCGGCGGGGCGGTTGGCGGCGCTCATCAGGCGCTTTTTCTGAGCGCCGGACATGCGGAAGCGACCGGCGATCTGCCCGGCCAGCGCCGCGTCTGCGGGGATCAGCGCGGCCAGATGGCGGATGGCGACAGGGGCGATGCCCTGTGCCTGTTCCTGCGCGACCAGAGCGGCCAGTGCCTCGACATCGGCCTCGGGCAGGATTTCGGCCAGAACGCCCAGTTCCTGCATGCGGGCCACGGTCGGCGCGGGATCGGGCAGGGCGAGGAGGTTCATGGTCTCCATGCCGATGCGTTCGCGCGACAGGCCTTTGAGCGTCGCGGCCAGATCGGCGCAGGCCTTCTCGGCCTCGGCATCGGGCTCCCCGGCGCCGAAACGGGCGCGGAAGCGGAAGTAGCGCAGGATGCGCAGATGGTCCTCGCGAATGCGCTGATGCGCCTCGCCGATAAAGCGGACGCGGCGATCCTTCAGATCCTCCAGCCCGCCGAAATAGTCGAAGATTTCCAGCGTTTGGGGATCGGCATAGAGTGCGTTGATGGTGAAATCGCGCCGCGCCGCATCCTCGCGCCAGTCCTGGGCGAAGGCCACCGTCGCCCGTCGCCCGTCGGTGGACACGTCATGGCGCAAAGTGGTGACTTCCACCGGGCCACCGGACAGCACCACGGTCACCGTGCCATGCTCGATGCCGGTGGGCACGGTTTTGAGGCCCGCCTCCTTGCAGGCGGCGACGACATCCTCGGGGCGCAGCGGGGTGGCGGCGTCGATATCCTTCACATCGGCGCCCAGCAGCGTATCGCGCACCGCGCCGCCGACCCAGCGGATGTTCTGATGGCCCAGCGCGCGCACCAGCGTCGCCAGATCCTCACGCGCGGTCCAGGGCGCTTTGGGCAACAGGGCGCTCACAGCTGTGCCCAATCGATGCGCAGCGACATATTGGCAAGGATCGCGCCCGTCACGCCCCAGATGCGGCGGCCCTGCCAGTCAATCTCGATCACGCGATGCATATGGCCCCGCCACTCGACCTCCCGCGAGCCATGCCGCGCGGGATCAAGCACATAGGAAGCTGGCGCGGCAAACCAGTCGGCCACCTCGGCAGGGTTGGGGGTGAAGGTCAGGCCGGTCGGGATCGTGGCCAGCACCGGCGTGATCTCATAGCCCGAGGCCGTGCGGATCACATCGAGTTCCCCGATCACCCGCACGTTCTCGGGCGACAGGCCGACCTCTTCCTCAGCCTCGCGCAGGGCGGCGGCAATGGCATCCTCGCCCTCCTCGCAGCGGCCGCCGGGCAAAGCGATCTGCCCCGGATGCGCGCGCATGGTGGTCGGGCGGTGCGTGAGCAGAATGTCGGGCTCACCGGCATCGCTCACCGCGATCAGCACGGCGGCGGGCTTGAGCGGCACGTCATCCTCGATGCGCGGATCGCTCCACAGGCCGGAAACGGCGCGGGCCATGCCGGCGCGGTAAAGCGCCGACAGTCTATCGTGAAGGGAAGCGGTCTCGGTCATGCGTGGCCCCATATGGCCATGTCATGGCGGCTTGACCAGAGGCCTCTCGCCTTACAGCCAGGGCCCCAGCATGCCAGCCACCGGCAGCACCGCCGGATTGTTCGCGCGCGCCAGCAGGCGATGCTTCTCGAACGGCCCGGGCAGATCCCAGCCGCCGGTCTGGGCATTGGTAAAGCCCCAGAAACGCCCGTAATAATCCGGGTCGCCGATCATCACCTGAGGCAGCGGTGCCTCTGGCGACAGCGCGCCCAGAGCCGCCGTCATCAGCGCCTTGCCGTAACCCTCGCCCTGATGCGCGGGCAGCACGGCCACCGGGCCGACCATCACCAGCGGATGGCGGCGGCCATCGGGATCGGTCAGCGCCACCGGCCAGCACTGGATCGTGCCGACCAGATGATTGTCCTCATCCATCGCGGCGAAAGACAGCGCGGGCAGCCAGTCCACCCCGTCACGCACCTTATAGGCGGTGCGCTGGTGTCGGCCCGGCTCGAACGCCGTGTCCAACAGGGTTTCGACCAGCGCGGGGTCAACCGCATCAAGCGGGATCAGGGTGGGGTTCGATGCCATAGCCGCGCGCGGATAGGGCAGGGGGGGAGGGGGCGCAATTGATTTCTCGAAAGGTGAAGGGAGAAGAGAGTTGCGAGGGGGTTACCCCCTCGCGCTCCCGGGACGTCTTCCGACGCATGGGCAGTGGTGTCCATAGCTGTGTGCCAACGTCCCACCTGCCGCGCCGCAGGCAGTTTTCCAGCCTGCGGCGCGGCGTAGCCCTGTGGCCGAACCCGACGCGCAACGTAGACATTCATGGGAGCGCGAGGGTTATGACCCTCGCATCTACCCCTTGAACCTTCAAAACACCGCTTCATCGAGCGCCATCATCGCCGCTTTGCCCGCGCGAATCTGCACCAAAAGCGCCCCCACCTGCGGCAACATCC
>Ga0116227_10006601_pt1 | contig 23368 bp, 15 predicted proteins | sample S1TSphgellanicum_FD_89693 | JGI IMG/M metagenome (GOLD analysis project Ga0116227, IMG submission 89693) | Host-associated microbial communities from peat moss isolated from Minnesota, USA - S1T2_Fb - Sphagnum magellanicum MG | ecosystem: Host-associated > Plants > Peat moss > Unclassified...
CTTTTTTTTTTTTTTTTTTTTTTTTTTCCCTTTCTTTTTGCTCCCCTCATGCTTGTTTTGTGTGTGGGATGGGGGTTGGGGGGGGGGGGGGGGGGCACACAATTGTTGTCACATTGTACTATTTTTTAGGGGTCCCATGTTTGAACTTCAACCATGTAATTATTATGAAAGATTTTCACAATGTTTTTGCATATTATGATAGGTCAAAAACCAAATAAGTCAAATTCGAAAAAAATTACAGTTTTTAATCTATAATGATGTGATGTTAAAGTATAATTGTGCCAAAAATAGATATGTCATAGTGTATTAAAAAAATGCAAATATACTCAAAAATTGATTGAAATGATTTTTAGTCCTTATGATATTTGTAGTATTTATTAAACATTGTGATTACATATGATGGGAATAAGTTTGTGAACCATGTAAAGAGTTTGATAATTATCATATCACAAATGGGTGTTTTTGGGGGTGATGACCATAAGTATGTGGTAAATTAACATTTTGACAAACTATCAATTTCAAATGGAAGATGAAAAGATATGTAAGATGGGTCATTTTTTTGAGTTACATTTCAAATTTTTTTGGTTGATTAATTCAAACCTAAACTTAGTGCAGTCCAAAAATGAAAACATGATTTATTATACTACATATACCATAAATATACCCATTATTCTTGAATTTAAAATCTTTTAGAATTTATTTTTAAAAAATAATAATATTAGATATTATTAATTTTGTGAAAATCAAAATATCAAGCCCAAACACCAAAAGTGAAACCCAAAATTAAATGCAACACATTTTGTAAAAATATACATTACATACATGTTATGAAAGTGCCCAAAATGGCTCCCCTATAATGTGTTTTCACCTTTTATTACCTTCGTACTTTGTTGTCATTTTCAATAATTGCATATGTTTACAAATTTCAAAATGTTGACCTTTTATTAGTTGGGGTAGGAAAGATTTTAAGATTTGTTTTTTGCAGTTGGGCTTCAATATAACCCATGTATTTGGATACATACATTTTAAATAATTATTTTCACTACTTGTGCTCAATTGCTTTTAATTGCATCTTGAATTTTTTTGTTTAGTTGATTTTGATGTTTAACTTTTCATAGCACTAGTTTTTTTACATAATTGCCCCATCAAGCTTGTCGCCTTTAGTTTTCATCGTACTCACCATTCTGTGAGACCTATTCGATGGTGATTTTTGATGTAAATGGAAAATTAGATGTAACAATTATGTGCCATGAATATGGAATTGTGAAAATGATAGAGAAATATTTGTGTGAAATGTTTGGTTTTCTCTTTGTTCCATTCACATCTCTATGGATGCTGCATGTGATGATAATAATAGAGTAACAAATGGGATTTACCATTTTTTTTCGAATTTGGAAGTCATGATCTCCATTAATTAATCACTATAAGTAGATATAAATGGTTGGGGACCAACTTTTGAAAATTTCACATGACACCATTGTTACACTAGGAATTGTAGCATTGGTGGCAAATAAGACTCTTTTCCTTTTCCTTCTTATAAAAAAATTGGTAAAAGATGCAAATGATGTCCCTATGTTGGCATTGATGTTCATTTATTTGTGTGATTCATTTGATGAATATGGGACATTACCTCCCATGTTGAAACTTATTTCTATGTCTCTCATTGTGCAAGTTGTTTTTGTTGTTTTTAACCATGTCATTGATTACTTATTACCAAAACTTCCCATTTGTCCATTGTTGTTGACTATTTGAAAGCAATGTCCTTCACCTTGAATGTTTCAAACAAATTGAAAGCTTGAATTAAGACACCATGAATGTCATGACCCTAGCTTTAAGCTCATGACCAAAACAAAAGCATGGAAAGGTGTAGGCCAAGAGTGCAACCCCATAGTCACATTCACAGTCGTGGGAGTGTGAGAGAGTGAGGGAATAAGCTCACACACTTCCAAGTGGACTCCTACTTTGGGAATTGGAGACCATATGGAGTTTGGAATTTACAAAGAACAATTTTAGGGGCCAAAACTCATTGGATTGAAGATTTTTTTATAACATTGGAAAGTTGAAATGTAAATGTCTTAAATGGGCTTGCATTTGAGTACTTATAACACAAGTTATGGCCGAAAGAAGGGTCGGGAGTCAAAGTGCCAATTTGATTCCCAACCACTAAAAGTAGGGAATCACATTGAATTACGTGTGTGCAGGTGGTGTGTCACATATCGTTGGAAAGCTCTTGTCAAGGGCTATAAGTTTGCTTTAGACTTCATCTCAATTGGAGGTCTATACAATAAATTACACATAGTGCTCCAACTACGCCCTAACTAATTTGTTGTTTGATTTGTGCAGGTTTGTGTGAATAGTTGACCCATTTGTCACTCGTTCTAGTCCCCATTTTGAGCCCTAACACACCTTTCTTACCCCAGAAGTGTTACGAGTTAAAGAGTGCACCCTAACTCCTTTTCTTCCACTGTTTTCATTTTCGACCTTGCATTTGAATCTTTTAAGGAGTTTGGGGTGTGTCAATGAACATTGATTTGCTTTCTAGCTAGATTCAACGATGACATTCTATTTGAATTCTCACCCCTACGTAGCTAACAAGGCATTTCAGACAAATGCAAAGCATGGAAAGGAAACATGATGGTCTTGCTTGGTGTAAGGTCAAGATAACCAACATTAAGAACGATGTTGGTTTGGGTTTTTGTAATAACAATGGTTTGGGCCACCTTTGATGTTAGAATACTTTTGTGTTGAGTTTGTTAGCTATGGTCTTCACAATGAAGTCCCTCAGGTTGACAATTCCACATAGGTTCCTATTGTGGTTCATTTTGACCTTGGTATTATTGCATGCACACTTGTTTGCAAATTTTGTGGTGTGCCCCTTTGTGTTGATGCATGTAAATGGAAATAAATTGTCTCTTCCAAAAGCTTGTCACCCTTACGAAGGAAATGATTGATATTGGAAGGTGTGATCACTTTATTCAAGACAACATGTGTAGGGAGTCGATAAGGTGTGGATGAGCTCAAACGATCCAAAATTGATGTCAAAATGTTAACTATTTTGCAATTCTTCTTACATTTGTCTATGTGGTGCCACTTTAATAACATGTGAATAATGGAAAATTGTGTTTATTGAATAATGTGGATATTGAAAAAATTAAAATGAATAAAAAAACCTTCCAATATCAAAGTTTGGTTTGAACAAAGGATGTTTAACAACTTCATTCAATAACATTACTTTCACAATGGGCCTTTTAGTTTTCATAATACAATTTTTTTCATGGTGATTTTTTTGTAATAATAGAGTATTATTAAAAAAATTTAAAAAACATTCAAATTCTCATTTTTTTCAATTTTGTGTTTATCAAAATTTAAGGTTCTTTTAAAGTTCTTGAGTTTTTTATGACATGTAAATGTGATGTAATATATATGTTGTTTTAAAAAAAGTTGTAGTTTATAAGAAAAAAAAAACTAACTTTGAAAATGTTTATATGTTTTGGTATGATTTGAAATTGTGACAATTTTTCAAGATGAAACTCAAATATGGCAAAATCTATACACTTTCAAAAATTCATATTTATTCAAAATTGATTGGAAAAAAAATGACATATTGGGGCAACTATAAATACAATAAATAAAAAGTTTCAAAATATTTCATTTGAAAATTTCTCTTTATGAAAGCATGTTTTTTTGACAAAAGGACCCCAAAAAAATAGTAGTCTTAAATGCAAAGTAAACACATTGGCTCGTTAAATGTCATTTGGATCCAATGGAAGCAATCTAGGCATTAATTGAAGAGGAGGTTTGTCACACATTTGACATAATCAATTTTACAATTATTTTGTATGTGAATAAGTCCTTGTCCCAATACCTATTCAACGAGGATGGCAATGACCCAATGAAACTCTGAACAATTGAACAAGGTGATGGACAACTTTGCGCCCTTGTGTTTTTTTAAAATTCATTATTTCATTCATCATTCAAGCATCGTCCTACCAATAGAAGATATATTGACAACATTATTTTCTTGTAGTTAAAAAATCGCTTGACTACATTTAAGATAATTGTTTTCTTGGACAATTTTTAGATCAGAAAGTGTTTTTCCTTAAGATGTTTATTGATGATATTCCCAACAATGTTGATTTGGGGTGAATGCAAGGTATGGTGACTCACTTTTGGTGTCACGATGATGTTTTTTGCTGGGTACACCTTGTTTAAAGGCATATGGTGAATAATATATTTTTAAATATATTAATTCAAAATTGAATGTAAACTAAAAACTTTATTAAGAAGATACTTGTGTAGTTCTTTATTGATAAAAATTTCATATGCTAGTAGTAACGAACTTTTCAAATTCAAAATTATGGATTGGTTAGTTTACTGGAATGATAGAAAATTGAAAGTTTCATTTAAAGTTTTAATCAAATTTATTATTAGTGATTTAACATATGAGTTAGAATGAAATAATACACTTTTATGTGAAAAATTTCATGAAGAATCATAGCTAAATTCTACCTATGAACTTTTGAATACCTTAAATTACCTTGTATTTTCATAAGTCCATAACATTGTTGTTTTTCATTCATTTTCAATTTTATTTTTTCAAAGGTGCATATATTTAAAATCTCTACTTAGGCTCCTATTAATATGGAATTTATTGCTTTTAATAAATGGACTTTATTACCATTTAACCAAAGGTACCACAAAAAAAAAATAAAAAAAATAACACTAGAATGTGGACTTTTGTGGAATACAATTATTTTTGAAAATGAACCACCATACTATGCATTTACCCTTTGGTCAACAAATGCAATCTATTGGTGATATGGAAAATGATTGTATTATGTTGGATCATTTCAAGCACATAAATGGATGGACCATCATGGTGTGTCACATTTATGACTCTACATATTGTGAAGTCTTGACCATTTTTTTTTATGACATGTAAAATCCAATGAAGCTCAATGTGTCCTATGGACAAAGTTGAATAAGATCATGTTCAAGCATGACCTTTCCAACATCAACTTCAAGGGGTTCATAACAAATCTAGTTTGTAAGTGAATTGGAATGATGTCAAAATGGTTTATGGGATAAGAGATCCCACTATCTATATGGTTGGGAAGGAACACAATTGCTTATTTCATTAGACTTTATCATTTGATAGACACACCAAACAATTAATCACACATTAGTTCTGAGACCAACATACAATATTATGCCATAAATAAGAATTCCACTTTTTTGGAAAAGGTCAATGTGCAATATGTTGTAATTCAATGCTAGTGGTCTTCCTCTAGGTTCGCCATTGAAATAATTGGATGGGGTTTTGGCATTTCCATGTCAAACAATGGGGAGGATTCATGGTACATGTAGTTTTTTCATCCATTTTCCTATTAATTTCATTTTGTTTGTTTGTCATTTTGTTTGTCATGACATGTTAATGTCATTCATGCTCATTCATGATTGGGGTTCCTAAAAGGAGTGTCCAATTTTGAAAGGATTGGAAAAGGCAAGTTTATATTTTTATAGTCTTTAGTGTACTACAACTATGGTATAATTCTATGTTCTTACACTTACAATATTAAAATAACAAGTCTTAAAAAAATCCAATTATTATTGGATGTTGTTTGATAGTCCTTTTGAGTCCTTGATTAATTTAATGTACTTTGTCCATATTATGATTTTTTATAAAGAAATGTAAAAGGAATGCATAAAATTAATGCAATTGATTTCAAACTTTTCGAATAAGATTTTTTTTTTCCCTTAATGACATTACATGTTCATTAGGTCAACTTGATGAAATAATAAATCGTATGAAAATTTCAAAGTTTTTAAATTTTGAAGCAAAGGGCTACAAGATAAATGATTCCTTTTTGAAATCATTTGGTTAGTTGTTTATATTCACCAAGTTCAAAATTTCTAGCTTGAGATGTAATCACACATGCATAGGAAATAAACATGTGAAAAATCATGTTCAATTGATTTAGAAGCTGATTTTGGCATTTTTTGTGAGTTTGCTTGTAAACCAAAATGTCAATGCACAATTATGTAATTATGCAAAAAGTTACCACCACCACATGAATTATCTTATCTTGGACTATTCAAATTTTTTCACTTACATTTGTTTTGTGTAAATAACATTTGCAAAAAGTAACTTAAATTTTTTTTTGGAGCCTTTTTCCATTTTTTTGGAACCCCAAAAATGAATGGATCCATTCATTTTATTTGTTTATAAAAATTCAAAATGGAGGAGGTTGTTGACATGTCTCCATATAATTTGTTTAAAATGGTCCATAATGTTTGATTCCAATAGTTAATAAAAAGGGCTTCATAGTTGTATGTTGTGACTTTTGATGATTATGTGATAACTTTCAAGTAAAATACACTATACTAGGCATATAGTGTATTTGAATGGTGGTCTATAATAAAAGGTCCAAATAGGAATGAATTTCATTTGTATAAAGTTACCAAATTTGGAAACCCCTTGTTATTGGCTATAACTATCACAAAATATGCATTGGGATGTTCTTATGCATCAAGGACGTTACATTTGGAGGGTGAGGAAGTTTTAAAATATTGCAAATGAATTGCAAATCTCCCCTTTGGCTTAGAGGAGGATTCACACAAATGTTAACTTCTTTTGTCCACAAATTGACAAAACTTCCATTGGCATCAATAGCCAAGCACATGACAATGGTCCTTTGCCCATTGTTGGAACCAATTGTGGGATTTTTGTTTTCACACATATTGGTGGGGAAATTTGTGAAAGTACTTGTGGACATGGTGTCTGGTGTATTAAGGATTTCCCCCCAAATCCAACACCAAATGCAATGCTTTAGAAAAAGACACTATCCATGAGAGCTATAAGGTGAAAATTATATCATAAAAAATGACTATTGGCATTCCTATTTCATATTATGATGGTTGGTGGAATAGCTTCAAAGGTGGTTTTTGAAAGTCAAATAGATTTTGGTTTTGTCATGATGACTTGAATCATTATGTGGGAGGTTTTGGAACAAAGCATGAGGTTGGTAGGCCCTTGTGCTCGTAGTATGGCCTATTAAAAAAAGAACCAATTTCACTTAGGATGTAATAACCATGAGGGGGATATTAGTAAAAAAAAGTAAAAAATACATGAGTAAAAATATATGGTGCAATGTATTTGTTGTTAGGTAAAAATTATGAGTTAATTAAGTAAAAATAAGATACATTTTATTCAAATAAGGGTAAAAACAGGCTAATAGGAGTCACGACAACCTCTTGAATTACTATGATTGGTTCTGAAAAGATGATGTGGCAACATAGGATTGGATGAAAAGCCATGAGATAGTCCTAAACAATGTTGCTTAAACAATGTTTTTACACTATTTCATTGTGTTGAAAAACACTAATTACAGGCTTTAAATGTACTGAAAAGTATTCTATATTTATTGGATTACCTTTCAAACTTAACTAGATGCTAAATTAATATATTAGAAAGGGATTCACATAAATACAACATATATTTTCAACTTTAACTTAGTTTATGAGACTTATGAACATCAAAACCAAGGATTGGTTACACCAAAATTGGTTCATATCAGCTTGATTTTACCTATAATCAATTTAATTATAATATAGGGTATGTAATAATTTGAAATAATAGCTTATAATTAATATAGGTTTATTTTAGTATGTATATATTAAAAAATTAGATAATAATAGGGTGATAAATAATAGGTTGGACAATATCTAATACCCCTCTAAAAATGGTCGTTTAGCGCATGTAGATCCCAAAATTTACACTAAGTGTCTCCCTTGAAGTAATAACAACATTAGAAGAAGTTGGTTTTGTTTTTTTCGAACTCATTAAATGTCGTCCTGAAAATATATTTGGCAATGAAAGATTTGTCCCTATGTAGACACATTTGGAACCATATGCTTGGCCAAAAACTTGACACAACTAAACTATTTGGCACCATGTTGTATTCAAGTTCTTTAAGGAGCATGAAAACATGTGGGAGGCTAGATGTGCTCTAAAAGCAACTTTTTTCCACCCGAAAAGGTTCCTCCATTAAGCTATGGCAATGTCATTTTTGGTGTAGGTGAAAACAAAAAATCTTATTAAGTTATAATTAGAGATTACCCAACTTGCAGTTGCATGGATTTTGTCACAATGATGGCATGTTCGTTAAGAAAGGCAGGGGAAGCAAGTTTAGTGTAAGCATATTTGTTACATTCTGTAACATGTAATGTATTGTGGGTTGTTTGAAAAGTTCATTCATTGTTTGAATTGGAGTTGGAATGAAGTCCAACATTTAATTAATCATGTTAGATGAGTAGAGTCTTGTCCTCTCTAGAGTGTGAAACATTTTTCAAAATGCTAAACTTGTTGTGAGGTGTTGACATGAAGAATGCATTGTTTTTGAAGAATTTTTTTGATGTGTTCAGTCTTTTGGCTCTGTTCATGAATGTGGAGTGCAAGAGAGTGCTTTTCATTTATATTTTTGATTTTTGAGAGAGAAGGTTTCCAACCCTCAATAATTAACTTCAAATTATTTGATGCAAGTTAAGTTTATAAAATAATCTAAATTAAATATTTTTAACATTTATTTTTGTAAGGATGATCTTTGTTTGAAAATCTTGCTCAATAACAAATATACAAGTGTATGTACATATGCCATGAGGTAAAAGGTTATTCCATGCTAGAGAATATTTTAATAATGTGGCAAGGAATATTTGTGTAGTATTTTATTTACATGACATGGACTATTCCATTAAAAATTTAACAAAACTCATTGAAACTCATGCTCACAAGTTAATGCCATTGATTACACACAATTTATAACTATCAAGAGTGCCACATCACACATGGCATGGTTGTAATAAAAAAAATGCAAGATCTTAATTTTTTTCTCCATGCAAATGCCACACATTTCCTTTTTATATATTACAAAAAATATTAAAACCAACAAGACAAAGCCAAAAGAAGGTACTCGAGTAATGTTGGGTGACATTGGAACATTAACAACTCAAATAACATTACAAAAAGAAAGATTGAAGATAAAACTACATGTTAGCAAAATGATGGTGGCAACTACTTTGAGACTAGCCCATTGAAGAACATTCAAGAAAAAATAAAATTAACATTGAGCTCACCATGACCTTGCATGAAGAGAGGTGCAAAACTAATTGCAACAAGTGATGAACTTCCTTGATTGATTAATGTGGCTTTGGAAGACTACACAAAGAAAAAAAAACCTATCAAATGTTGTAATTAATCTCATCTTGACATTGAAAATCTTGACAACAAACGCAACTTAAACTCATTTGGAAAGCAAATGCGTCAATACCAAATGAAGCAGACAATAACAAGCTTAAAAACTTAAAAATGCATCCTTGAAAATTTAAACATGTTCCATAGTCACAAATTTTGCAACGTTGAAGCACATTGTTTTGGTGACATGATGGAACCTTAAGCCTTAATGGACCTAGGTGCAATGCCATGTGCATACTCACAAGTTGAACTTTCTAACACTAGGGGGTTAGGGACCCTACCCCCCCCCCAAATAGTTCTAGGAGATGTAAGCCTATACATTAACATGATGAGTCACATTAATCCTTGAAAATGGGTTATTTTCAACTTTGAAAGCACAACTAAATACTTTAAAACAAATAAATTTTTTTGTCAAAGGAAGTTCAAGGAAATCACCACTTATCATGGCATTTGGGGTTTAAAAATAAATCATTTTTGGGTCTTTGACAAGTTTAAAACATAACAAAATACAATATTTTCACATTCATTTAATGCATCTTTAATATATTCGAACATCGATCATTATATAAAACAAAATTTCAAATATATAGAACAAGTATATTGAAAAAGAAAAGTACATATTCATGACCATCAAAAAAACTATTGCCAAACTTGTAAAGTCCATTACTAATTGTGTATTCACATTTTTAATCTAATTTTTGCATTGTTGAAATGCTAATTGTATTAGCTTCACAAAATTGAGTTTTAAAAATAAAATTTCAGAAAAAAGTTTAACATATGACACAACCAAAATAGAAAAATGTAGGAAAAGTTATTAATGTGACATTCATAAAAAGTCATTGTAATGTGCAATTAGCTTTAACAAAAAACAAGGACCTACAACTATTGTTTGTTTGGGGGTTGGAAAAATGTGAACCTACATGCATACAACACCCATTATGTCTAGATTGATAATTAGTCTTGAAAAACATCTAGAGAGTTTAGGATGAGGTCAATCCTAGATTTAGAAAATTAAGTTCAAACAATGTTGTTGATAAATGATTGCCATTCAAATGTGTGGGCAACATGTTGTTTTCCTACATATTGCCCTCACCTTTTGATTAAAAAATAGAAGGTAACGATTTGATCAACACCTTATGGCCATATTTGAAAGGATTGTTGGAGGCACCAAACACATTAGGGTATGTGGGAACCAACCCACATGGGTATAATTGATTCACAAGACTAAAGTTGCATTGGAAAGAAAATTCCCCCTTTGCATTGTGAGGAAATAATTTAAAGATTTGGTAGGTGATTGGCAATCAACTTTAAATCCACATGTTTTTTATTTTTAATTTATGTAATGTTAATGTTCAAATGTATCACTTTGACATATGATGTGTGTAATCATGGGTGATTTGAAATTTTACAATTAATTTAGGTTTAGTCTTTAAGTTTAACCTCTAGGTTTAGTTCAAGTTTGAATTCTAAGTTTAACCTATATTTAGCTTAATTTAACCTAAGTAATTTTAGGTCATATTAAATTAACTTATAATAGTTTAAGGATGCCTAGGTCAGCTTGGGTTAAACTTGGTGAGTGGCTTAGATTAACCTAGGTTAGAATATGTTAATGTTTATAATGTTGTGGCGATTGATTACAAATCAAATGTTGTGGTGTAATGGTTAAGGATTTGAATCTTCAAAATGAAGATGAGGGATTCAAGTTTTCACACTTGCAACCTAGGATTACATTATTTGATTAATTTACTTAACTTATTTTAAATTTTTTAGTAATATAAGCGCCTTAAGCTAGGTTGCATAATTAAAACCCTATTAGCTTAAATGACTAAATTAAATTCCTTAAATTAACCTTTTTAGGCCTTGGTCATCGTGTGGTATCACTTTATTGAGTCACAATGTTCATTTATTAATTTTAGGTTGCCATGTGATAGCCCATAAGTGGTTAGTAATTAATTCTTTTTGGGATAAGTTGCCATGTGATAATTCATAAGTGGATGATAATTTTTTGAATTTAACCTAGGGTACCATGTGGTGACAAGAAATTAATAAAAAAATATATTAAAAAAATAAATCTTAATCGTTCCATGAATTTTATTTGATTTAATTAAAAAATTAATGACCATGATTTCACAATCATTTGAGATTGTGATCATTCGTTGATGACTATCGAATGATATAAATGACTATAATCATGGTCAACTAATGTTCTCTAGTTATCCAATTTCTAGACAAAACTCTAGATATGAATAAAAAAATTCTCATTTCTCAAAAAATAGATGGACATGGATATTTTAAATCCCACATACTTTCATATATAAACAATTATGTAGTCAATTTTTTTTTTCCCCTTTTGCCGGTTATGAATAGATGATTATTGAATGTTGCAAAATCATGGATATGCATAGAGGATATGCATTGCTAATTTGTCATTTCTCACTTAATTAGGGCTTAAGGTTTTGAGTGTGGATGAATATCCTCCAAACCTTAAAGAATCACAAACCCCAAAACTTCCTCTTTGATATGTATAGCTCCCATACATAGATAGTGTTTTTTTTTCATAACTTTCGCAACCTAGCAAAAAAAAAGGTTTGGCAAATGCAACAAAGGTTTTTTAAAAAAAAAACACGAAATTCACCATATTTTGAGGGAAAAAATCTAAAAGTCCCCAGATTTAGACAATGTGTTTTTGAAGGTCGTTAAAACTAGGCAGGATTCCCAGCCATTGGGATCCTAGCCATTGCACCTACTTGAAAAATTTGAAAAAAAAAACACTATACATAACAAGACAAATGTTTACATAATCCCAAATACAAATATGCATTTGGTTAATTGAAGTGTCTTCCATGCATGGATATGAATAATTCAAAATCAGTGGTCAATCTACATCCAGAGGATATGTATAATTTTATTTTTGAGATTGATGGAATTTTAGGATATGCATTTATGCATAACTGAAAATTATGCATATACATAACTAGTTGATCTTGTATAACCGCACAACCCTGATCACAACTAGATGACATAAGCAATAGATTTGAATTGACTACATAATCATTTAATTGCTAAAGCATATATGACTAGAGTTTTAATCATGAACGAAGTTATAAATTTCATTTTTTGATATAGGGGTTGAAAACTAAGATTTGAAAGATTTTTTTCAAAGATAATGAAGTTGTAGGATTAATAATCAAATGTGTTGTGGCTTGAAGCTTTGTGTTCAAGTTTCTTCTTTCAAATTCTTGACGAAGGTCCTCTAGGAAGGATCCCAACATTAATTAATATTGAATGGTGATTGTCTTAAATGAGTTGTAATTTTATAAAGAAATCCTGCTTTGTACGGAAAACTCCATGAATGGAATGTCTACATGCAATGACTTTTAATAATTTTCCCTCAAATATAAATTTTTTTGCAAAATTTGTTCAATGTGAAGATTTCAACAAATGAAACAATGTTGTCTGGAAATTTTTTTGACACTTTCAACAAATTGTCCTTGAAATTTCTGAAAAATTGAAACATCTGAGTTTTTAATTAATTGATGTTGAATTTTACGAAAGTGTAGGGACGTAGCCAGCCAGCTAGCCAGCCAGCCCCACCACTACTCTTCAACTTAGAACTCTAATGTTAGCTTGCAATACCTCAAGCTTGGATCATTCATTCCACCGACCAGCATACTAGTTATCCTCTAAATCTGGATGTTAACAAGGCACACTGACCCTGCCAATAGATAAGATGTTAGACATCTATCCACTGTGTCTACACTCTGAACACCAAAAAAATCCATTCCAATCTAAACAGTTGAAACACTTTCACCAAAGAAACCGATTCCCCTAATGTGAAGCCAGTTCTAATAAGGTAAAACTTCCAAAAGTTGGATCCAATGTGATAGTCCCTGTCCCTGTGGGGGCAGGACCCAACAAGGAAAAAGTGGCACCCCATACCTAAATGCAGTAGCGCTTCAAAAGTCAGCAATTAACTCTGACTCGTGATCTCATTCTTTTTGCTGCGTTCAAGTTTTTGTTTCTCCGTGCAATTTCATTAAAAGTCTACACTCACTCAAAATATTAAAAATACTGTTTTTTTTTCGAATTCCATTTTCTTCTGCCTTCAAACCCACAAGTGTTTCAGTAGAAAAGAAAAGAAGGACAAAACGCTGCTTGAGAAATTGGAATTGCGTACATCTACTTGACTACTTTAGTATTGTACGAAGATGCAGAAAAGGGTGCTCCTAGGCAGAGGAAAATGAAGTTTTGCTGTGGGAATTTTTTTTTGTCAAGTCTGAGAAGTGCTGACACACTTGTGCGAATTACAGATGACGGCTACTGGGGTGGCGGGGAAGAGCACTGTCCATGAAGAGAAGTAATGCAAATTACGATTTTCTCCTGTTCCTCACCAGCTCCATGCCAAATCAGTATCTTAGGCCACAGTACACCAGCACATACAAGCTCACCAAGAAGATGATGGATGGTAAGTTGTTAGGAAACAGTTTTCTGTTGGCTTCCAGTTCCCTAGCTAACCACGGTGGTTAGCTCAGTTGTCTTTTTTTTAGTACCTATCTACAAGCAATCAACAAGTAGGTTGGTCATGGGTAGATAATGAAAGCAGCCCTTTCGTATGTGTATAAAACCATCTACTTACCTGGATGTTATGTATTTTCCTACCTATCTACCTATATATATCAGACCTATTTCTTACCAAATTGGTTACCAAGGTGAAACCATATACAAACTCACTTGAAGTTCATCCACAACTGAGTAATAACAGGCATCCTCCAGTGGATGGTGTGGTCATGGGTGTTGGTTCATTGTGGCCAGCAGCTTAGACATAAAGCACACTGTATTTCAAGTGTATTCTACAGACCATGGTATGAAGCTGAAGTTTCCTTCCGCCCAAAAGGGAACTTTTTGAAAACGCCACCTCTTTCTTTTTGTTTTGTGCCCCCACGATACCGGCCTCTTTTTCTCTTTATTCTCGCATGGGCCTTTGATCGTTTGAAGAATGTCATGCTCCTGGCTGGAGCTTTACCACCCCGACATTAGGTAAATCACCCATGGGGAGTCAGCCATGCAAAATAGTACAAAACTACTCTTGCATTTCTTTTCTCGTGTCTGGCCTGTTGCCCAATAAAATGTGTGTGATCTCTTGAGCGATGAAATTTTGCCTTAAGTTCATTACACACCCAAAATATCTATAATTCTGAGTCCAGATGTGCTTGGGAATCACTCATATTTAAAAAAAAGAAAAAGAGTCAGGGTAGGGGCAGATAGTGAAAAAAGAATCTTTGATGATGATTGATGATGAGATTTTGAGGACATAGTGTGTGACTCATATTAAATAGATCATGGGTGTGCCCACAACTTTTTCTCTTTTTCTTTAAAGGAGCCATATTGATTGGCCCATCAGCAATTTTTTTGGGAACATTGGGCATGCCCCCAATAGAAGCACCTCTTTGGACCCCCAATTGCAAAATAGAAACAAATGTGCACCCCTGGATTTCACCTTGTTTAGTTTATATAAGGGGAGTTGAACTTTGGGTAAACCATATGGGAAAGTGTCAATTTGAAGCAACCGCAGCTCTTTGGGTGGGTTGCCTGGTTCCAACAGGATTACATGTCTAGATCATGTATGAAAAGCACGAGTGAAGAGTTGCAAATTACTCACCAGCTAGTACAGTACTAGAGGTCCCAGAAAGCTGTCTACTAGAAAGTCTACTTGACAAGTAGCTAGTAAGTCCTGAAAGGGGTGCAGCAGCATGTCAGATGCAACCGGTTCAAACTCACTCATTAAATATAGATTCTTATAAATTTTGTCAATTTTTCTCTGAAGTTCATGAATTGCAGTTCATAGGCAATAACTTCTACTGCAATCAGCTAGTTAATTTAGGAGACAGCAGGCTGATAAGTTTGAGATATACTATTATATCCCATGGAGTCTTTACTGATCAGACGAGCTCCAGGGGTTTTGGTATTGGTGGTTGCCATCATGCTTCAGGCTAGTACCCAGATTTGTCTAGGGAGGCAAATCCTTTCAACAGGAAGCGGGAGACCAAGTGATGGTGAGACGTCGACCACCCAAGAAGGAAATTATGACAAGGTGCAAACTAAATTGAACTCTCTTTTGTTGGTAATGCGGTCCCCCGGCCCAGGGACTCTGCGAACTTGTGGACCAATTCTGCAATGACTTGAAGAATCTCTAGATGATGGTATATGATTCATTCAGGGATTGATATGATTAGTATTAATCTAGAACGTGAAACCAGCTCGTGCGGAATGAACTCATGACGTGATCATCTAGATCAAGCTCCTGACCACATCTTTGGTAGCTGCTTAATTTTACAGGTCCTGAAATCGTACTGGATACATAGAGATCACCCCGACTCGCCCGCGTCAGCTGCAAGTACATACAACACTAGCTCGCCATCAGAAAGGATTGCAGCGGCGGCGAGAAGGAGCTTGACACGTGCGGAGTATTTCTCACGTAGAGTACTGGACGAAAGCTCCAGCGGAAAGTTCGACAGTCCGGTGAAACCAGTAGGAGGTGACTACGTTTTGGCAGTGTCCGTAGGCACACCTCCGCAACATTTCATTGTAATCATTGATACTGGAAGTGACCTAGTGTGGCTGAATTGTAAGCCTTGCATCCACTGTATCGTCAAGGCTGCTGATAAGCCGTTTGATCCCACCCAGTCCACCTCCTACCAGCAAGCCTCGTGCACCGACGCCGCGTGCACGGTACTATGCAAAATCCCTTTCTGAGGCGATCTTTTTTCTTTGAATCATTCTCAAAACTCGCGGAGAGTTCTGAAGGAATTAGTGGCTGACTTACGACTTCATTCCACATATCCTACAGGTTTAAATCCATGATCATCGACTTAAATTCTTTGCCGTGCTGTTGTTTGTTTTTATCAGGGATTTACAAATCGAGCTACTTTATGTGTCGGCACGGGTCCCTGTGATTACATCTACGGATACGAAGAGGGAACTCAAACCAGGGGTATTGTAGCATACGAGACGTTCACCTTCACGGCCTTAGACGGATCCTCCTTTCCTATCGAACATATCACGTTTGGATGTGGTCAAAATGAAAGCCTCAATGGATTCCCAGGAATTGACGGACTTGTGGGTCTAGGCCTAGGCAGTTTATCTCTGCCTAGCCAGTTGTCCTTGGTCTCAGGCTTTACCGACATTTTCTCCTATTGCTTGATCCCCTTTGACGTCACCGCGGCAAATCATAGCACTTTCTACTTCGGAGTTCCTGAAACCAACATCTCGACCTACACACCCATTTATAGCTCTCCACCTGAAACACATTATTACGTGAACGTGACTGGAATCAGCGTAGGAGATGTATTGTTGAACATTCCAGCGGACTTTTTTTACCCCACCAATGGCGGCGGTGGCATCATCTTCGACTCCGGCACCACTTTGACGCTGTTGAGAGGCGTTGCCTACGATGCCGTCGTCCAGGTGAGTCATGTCATGATCATCAGGTTCATAGTGTCCACAACAGACATAATTAATTTCCTTGTTGCCATGAGTAGGCCATGACACTCTCAATGTAAAAACTGACTCTAAAAAATTTGAAAATCCCCAAAAAAAGAAAGTACCATATGACTAATTTGTGGAGCAATTATCAGACCCGCAGCAGGACAGTAACGGTCTCTTTCCATTAGGTTGTTGTGTCCATCACAGTTACACAGTGTGCTGTGATCACAGCAGCCTAATGGAAAACCATTAACATAGGGCCTTGATCACAGCAGCCAAATAGAAATATGTCCTAACTCTAGCGCACGTGTATTGCGCACGGGTGGACTTACTTGTGTGAGTGGTTGCAGGAATTTGCGAATCAGTTCAATTTCCCTATAGTGAGGAATTCACCCACCGTATGCTTCGATGTAAGTAGCACCAATGCGAGTACCATAGTTCCGAATATAGTATTCCATTTGCAATCTGTGTCTGATGCAGAACCTGTCGACTTCGTGCTATCTCTGGAGAACGTATTTCGCCCGTCCTTGGAAACATGCCTTACCATCATGTCAGTTAATCGTAGCATAATGATCATTGGTAACACAGCGCAAGCGAATCACGAGATGGTTTTCGACCGTGCGAAAGGCCAAATTGGTTGGGCTTCCACAACATGCACCTAGCACCAGCTAGAGTGTAGAAATCTCAATCTATTCTTTCTTTTGATACTGGTATTTATTGTCAAAGTGAAGCTCGCGCAAGTGTGTGCTTAGTGCCTAGTACTACTAGACTAATTGATCAGGAGGTTCTGATCATGAATCAGTTCAATGTGTAATTTGCTTTCGTTGTACAGTGTTGCCGCGTCTAGAGCACAGTAAGTGTATGTTTACCAGTCTAAGGCTAATTGATCAGGAATTAATCCTGATCAAGGAATTGTTGTGTTCGCTCTAGTCTGATCAAGTTCTATTTGCTATCAAGCATGAGACCAGGTGTGCATGCAGCTAGAGATGGAGTTTTGCACCTACAGCTTTATTGTGTGCCTGTAGTCTTCAAACCTACAAACAACTCCCCTTTTATTTTCTATGTGTTTTTTGAGGGATCTCCCCCAACAAAAGAACCCTAGGGGCGGTATCCTCAGGGAGCTCCCCAATTTTCTATGTTCCCACGTTCCCATGGAAATATTTCTTTTCCACAAAATGGGAAAGAAGTGAGGAAATCAAAAGAGAGTTGTTTACTTAGTAAGGGCCGGTTCCTGTACTTGTGCATTCTCCTGAGGTTCGGGAACACCCTTGCGTTGGGCTCACACCCTTGGGTGGCCCTCCCTAAGGAGAATGCACTGGTAGGGTTGAACCTCCCCTACAACTAAACCCACATGTGGTGAGAAGCATGGTTCTGCTTTGTGTACCCCAACTTGGTTCAGTTTGTCCTCTCCTGTAATATTATTTCACTACTGAGATTCCATTGACCAGTTGCAGCAATATGTTATGATAGCGGTGGATCCATTCCAAGCCTACCAGACCCGTTTGGCATGGGTCCAGAGCACTATGGGCCTACTAGGGGCCCATTCCAGATCCAAATGTGGCAGCTAGCCCATGTCAAGGCCTACATTCGTCCCATTCTACCTAGCATTAACACAGTGGCACCAGTAACTATTGCCTTTCCTTTAGGTGGTGAAGGGATTTTCCAGAGTATAACCAGTTTTCCCAACAGCTAATTCACATTCCAAGCATGTTCGATCTCTAAGTCAATTCAAGTTACAAAGTGGCACTAGCAAGTGGCAATAGCATATGGCTTCTTGCCCCACCTGAATAGGAAACCAAAACCGGCTACACATTAATATTAAAAAGATGAACTAAACCAGTAAGTGGCATTACTAAGGTCCACAAAGAGTTACATTATTTGATGATGCATTCCTCCACTAACATACACCATAAGCAGGAATTACACATTATACAACAAGCAACTTACTCATCCATAGTCCATACCTAGTTCACCTACTAGTCCTTAAATACCTGAAAATAATTTTAGAAAGCACATTGCCTATTTAACTTATGTCAATAAAGTAATCCTCACATTGGGCTTCATTGTACTCAATCACTCTTCCTTTTTGAGTTATCCATAAGGTCTGGGAAAGTGAGAATTACCCCTCAAAAGTAAGGATAAACATTCTCAAGTGGTCATAGTAGTTTTTATTCTAATCGGAGTACAGTCTACTTAGGTTTCCATCCCTAGATTAGGGGCTGCCTAGAGTAGGGGGCTAACTAGGTTAGGATTTATGTAAGGCTGGGTTACCTAGGGCACATTTAAAAGCTACCTAAGGCCTACTTAAGCGTTATTTAAAATAAAGACAAAAAATTTAAGTTTACATAAAATGTTACATGATAAAGATTATTTAGAAAGTTCATTTATGTTTGGGGTTTCAGAAAAGAGTGTCGAATTGAAAAAGAATTGGAAAGGATAATTCCGGATTTTCACATTGTTCAAGATATTGCAACTATGATATATTGCGAAAATATTTTATTCCTACTATTAAAATATTGAGAAAAAAGCTTAAAAAAAGGTCCAATAATTATTGGATGTTATATAGAAGTTTTTCTGGGCCTTTGATCAACTTATAGTCAAATGATTGTCCATATTATATATATTTTATAAAGGAATGTATAAAATGATGCAATTGATATCAAACTTTTTGTATAGGAAAACCATGTTTCCTTTTATGGAACTATATGTTCATTACGTCAATTTGATGAAGAAATAAATCATATGAAAATTTCAAAGTTTTGAAAATTTGAAACAAAGGGTTGTAAGGGAAATTATTTTTTTATTAAATGATTTGACTAATTATTTTATATTCATTAGGTTCAAAATCTCTAACTCTAGATTTAGATTGCATGTGCAAAAAACAATCATGCAAAAAAACATGTTTAGTTGATTCAAAAAACACCTTTTGACATTTTTTTTGTTTTTGCTTATAAACCTAAAACTGAAATTAGGGAATTTTTAAAGACTATTTAAAGAACTCAATAAGATTTACATATAGGGGCCTCTGAATCAACCCTAGGTAGATCATGTTAAGTAATTCTTAAGTAGCCTTTAAATGTTGAGAATCCAAGTTCATTTAATTAATCTTAGTTAGTTACTGGATAAAAAAATGTAAATTGGTTAATTTGGTGATTATTTCCTTATTTAGTTTAATTAATTTTTTTTGGCATTGGCTTTTTGGTTAAGTTTCTTGATGTTTAGATCACTTTTTTTGTTCTTACAAATTTGTTTGTTTTTGACAACAACCTTGGTGTGTTCTTGAATCTATGCTCCATGTTTATGAAAATGTTATTTTGATGTCTTTAGTTTTCTTGCAAAAAAATCATTTATATTTTGCACTTGATTTCTTATTTGTTAACATGGTACAAAATGTTTTAAGTTGTTTGGTGAAAAGGTTGAAAGAAATCTAGAGTTTAAAAGTGTCTCTAATTAACTTATTTGAAAGCATTTCATTATTTCATAAGAATTTTTCAAATGTAAAAGAGAAAAGAAAAGGAAAAAGTTACAAGAACAATGGTTATGCAAGTTAAATTGTTTAAATCTAAATAGATTTGACTAATTGTCAAAGAATGTTGAAGTGAAATTTGGATAGATTATTAAAAAGTATGAGGCCTTTTTATTTTCAAAATTTCAAAGACAATGGATTTGTTTCATGAGAGATATCATTACAAGGAATTCTTTCCTTTGCAACCAAGAAATCAATGAGCAAATGTTCTAAACAATTACATAATTGACTATAATCATAGAATATTATTTCAAATCCTATGTGAAAAAAATTGTAGTTATATATTAGTGATGCATTTGACTAGTAGATGATGATGTGATAACAAGAAAAATGACATTTTTTTATATTATAAATTTTCATCGATATGGCATCAATGATAAATAACAAAGTACATGGATGTTTAAAATATCATTTGAAAATGTGATTAGAATAATGTCTTCTGAATATGACTAAATAATGACTATGCAAATGACTTGGACAAAATGGTGTCATTGCATAAACAATGTGGTTAGAATTTTATTTTATAATGATTCAAAAATGGTTATTAGTAATTTAATATGAATATAAATTAACATAAGGAACTATGACATGTATGGAATTGATTTTGATTAATCTTATACACATAGGTAATATAAAAACTTTTCTTACATTTAAGAAAATATATTTGATATATGATCCATTTTAAATGTTCAATGTGAATAAATTTGATATTATACATTGAAATAATTTGATTGGTAAAATTATGATATATTATAAATAAAGTTTTATATTTTAATTTAAAAATCAAATAAAAATGTAAGATGTGCAAATATATAATTGATTTGTACATTAAATTTTTATCACAAAATTAAATAAATATAAATAAATAAAAAATTTGTAACATAATATTATTAAAAAATATTATTAAATTATAATGCGTAAAATGAGTAAACTTTATAATTTCCAAAAATTAGTTAATATATCGGGTTCGAATTTAATGGTCTGAATAAAATCTGAATATATATATAGGTTTAATCGATTTATGATCCATTTGTAAATATTTTATGTGGATAAATTACATGGACTCATATGTTTAAATTAAAAGTTATTAGTATAATTATGATATATTGGAAAAAAATTGTGTAATACGAATTCTTAAATCAAATGAAGGTTTAAGATATGAAAGATATATTTTTATTATTTCTTGTATTAGGATTTTTACATTTACAAATCATGTGTTTAAATTTATTCTTTCAACAAATGGTCATTGAAATGTTAATCAATTAAAAAATTCAAATATTCTTTTGAAATTTATTTATTTAAAAAATTTATAAATAATTGTGCATATTATTGAAGGAACTTTATGAAATAATTTTCAGTTTTTTCATTTGGACAAATTATCAATAAGATATGAATGATCAAATTTGAGGTTTTGTATAATGTTCAAATGAAATATGATGTAAAAGAATAAACATTAAAATATTTACACAATAAGTGGGGTGGCTTAATGATAAAGGAATTGAATTTCATCATTAGAGTCCAAGAATCAAATTTCACAAATGATATTTTATTATAATCAAAATTGGATTATTGATTGAATATTTTGCACCTACTTAGATTACCCAGGTTAAATGGTTATTTAGGAATTTAAGTAAATAGATTGAGTGGTCTACTTAACCATTTAAATTAGGTTTCTAACCCAGTTTAGGTGGTGACATGTGTTAATAATTGATAAGATAAACAATAATGAAAAAAAATCGAAATAAAGAATCTTATTCATTATATTATATATAGCAACATAGTAATAATAATAATAATAATAATAAATTTAAAATAATAAATTTGCCCAAGTTTTTGGGTTTAATTTGTAATAATAATTTAAATAAGACAGTGATTAAACTATTATCAAACTATCATTAATGACTTCCCATACACCTTTTATGATTAATGGATGAAATGTACCACATTGTTGTGCCATATCATGTCCGAAATGACTATTGTTGTAAACAACTTGTCTATAATGATTTTAGAGTTATGAATCATTTTTGTCCTTCACGATTGTTTAATATTAATCATAAACTCAAATATGGCTACATGTGACATAATTTGGTTACAAAAATTATTTTAAAACTTGGAATAATTAGTGGATGTTACAATTATCATCCATTATGATAACATCAGTAGCATATTACTTGTTAATAATTCAATAAATTGTTAAAGACAAAGTACATTAAGGCGCATTATCATTTTGTGAGAAAGAAAGTTCTAACAAAAGAAATTGACCTTGTTCATGTCAGTAATAAAAATCAAATTGCTAACATTTTTACAAAGGTTTTAAATACATAAAAGTTGTAAAAATCCAAAAGCATGTTTAGTGTACTAAATGTGAACTTGAGCTTAAAAGGGAGTGTTGAAAATCCAAGCTCAATTAGTTAATCTTCATTATTACTATATATATAACTTGGTTAGTTTAATGATTATTTCCTTATTTAGTTTTTTTTTTTAAAATTCGCTTTTTGGTTAAATTTTTTAATGTTAATGTTTGGATTATTACAAGTTTGTGTTTTGGGTGTGACAAAAACCTTGGTGTGTTTTTGAATCTATGTTCCATATTTGTGAACATCTTATTTTGATGTCATTAGTTCTCTTGCAATTGGAAATGCAGTTTGCGAACATGACATAAAAATAATATGTTCACAAATTGCATCCCTTTGAGTACCCCCTTATGTAGCCCCTTACAAACTTTCACAATGATGACATTGACATTGCCATCACAAGACTTTTTCCATGATTTTCATAACCCTCCAAACTAAGTGGTTGGAATGGCATTTGTATTTTAATTCATAGATTGGTTTATACCAATCAAGATTGATATACTTTCATAGTTGAAATGTTGTTACAATCATAAAGTTTGGGTCTTAAGTTATTGTTCATCATCTTCATTTTTGTGAAAATTAATTAGCTCTTTAAATTCATCATCATAATAATGCTCCAAACAAGCTCATGCATATTTTATTACTTGAGGTAAGGTTTTTTATTTTTATTTTTTCATTCTTCAAGATTCATCATTATCCTTGCCAATATTATCTTGATTGTATAAATTGTTGTTGTTATGATGGTTTTGTTAGAAA
>Ga0116227_10006602_pt1 | contig 23367 bp, 14 predicted proteins | sample S1TSphgellanicum_FD_89693 | JGI IMG/M metagenome (GOLD analysis project Ga0116227, IMG submission 89693) | Host-associated microbial communities from peat moss isolated from Minnesota, USA - S1T2_Fb - Sphagnum magellanicum MG | ecosystem: Host-associated > Plants > Peat moss > Unclassified...
ATCTAAATTTTGGCTGCGCATAAGATCTCAATCACCTCACAAGGAATGCATGACGGCCACTAATTAAGGAGTTTTGTGTTGATGATGGATACTTTCAGCTGAATTAAGAGGACGGCGCGGGAGCTGGCAATTAAAAAAAAGAGGAGGCTAAACGTTGAATGAGAGATCTGGGAAGTTCGAAAGGAGCTGAAAAGAAGTCTGGGTCTTGAGAGTTTTGGGCGGAGGCAAATCATGCTAGTAAGTTCAAAAAATGTATAGTCGATGAGTAGATCTGTTTTGCTTGCAAGAGCAGAGATCAACAAAGAAAAGGTAGGAGATTTTTGGGAGAATGCAGAGGAGCTTAGAAGATTGCTAGTTGTTGATTTCTTTCGTTGCATTAGTAACTAGGGGATGGCTAGCTCCTGAATCTGGTAAGAGTCAGGTCGAAAGTAAGGATCGGTGTTGTAGACCGGTGAAGTTTGGAAAGTGTATAGATAGACAACTCGAGTGGTTTGTTTTTGGAGCTCAATCGTTGACTGAGTTGTCGTTAGACTACTAATGAACGTACTAGAAAAGTGGAAGCTTGTGCTGTTGAGGATCTTTGTGAAATCTGAACTATGAGCTTTGGTCCTTGAGGTTCTGTGTAGGAGCCGTATCTGTAGAGGTTCGGGTGAGATTATTTTGCTCCAGTAATGAATCTCTCATTTGGATTTAGACCAGTGATGTTGTTATGTTGTTTCTTTGATATGTGATTGCCCATGTTCACTTTGTCAGAGAGAGTACAACAGAGGGGTCTGGTTGTTATTTGGTCCCTCTTTCTTTTGGTTACAGTGTCTTTCAAAACCTTGGAAAGGTTTTGCAAAAAGTTGTATCCATTAGACCATTGAAGATGATCTCACTTTGGCCTACAATATAAAGGTCCATTAGTACATGTGAAAAATGAATCAAATTTTATTTTAGTAGCAATGCCAAGTGTGCATTTCACCATATGACAATCATGGGTTAGTTGATTGATTATTTCCTTGAGTCTCACTAGATTGCAATCTAGACCACATTCTCATGTTCTAATTTTCATTTTCTTCATTTACCTTCCCAATATATGTGTTTTCATTAGTTTTTTTTGCTAACTTCATAATCTTGTATTTGATTTAGCTCATGTTCAAAAGTTGGTTATTCATATGTATGTTCATTTTTTCATTGTTTTGTTCAATATCATGCCTTGTTTAACTATAAAAGCTTTGTTATTGCCAAGAGGAATTTACAAGTCCATTACTTCATTCCTTTCCAATGAGCTTTCAACTTTGCATGCCCAACAAAATGAATGATTAGTTTTCTTCATGTTCACCCTTGTGGGGAAATAATAAGACATTAAGTTACTTATATAGTTGGTGATGACTCAATTGATGGACTTCCAAATACATGACATGCCCTTTAAAAAATACCATATCTTCTTTGTCAATGTTTGGTGAAAACAAAAAAAGTCATGAGTTAAAAAAATTTATTATGTTCAACCTAACATCTTGATTCTTGAGATGTAGAATTGTGATCTTAATTTTGTGCAAGCAAAATCAGGATGTAATTGTCTTAGACATTTCATGCAAGAGATTTGACTATCCAAAATTAAATCAAATAAAACTCTAACTATTTATGGACAAAGGTGGAAAGCTTTTAATGGGGGCTACATGTTCATTTATGATTTTTTAAAACAAGTTATTTGGACTGTCTATTTGTTTAAAATTTTGGGAAAAAGATGCATAAAATTTTCTTAATTTTTTGTTTGTATAAATTGAAGGGACATTTCTAAAATGAAACTTTGGTGATTTTTTTTTAATATTAAGAAACCATTGAATTTTATCAATATATCAAGTTGGGGAAAACATGTCAAATAAATAATGGTCATATTTTTAATATATGTAACGCATAATAAAAAAATAAATTGAAACATAATTGGGAGTTTTAAAAACCTCAAGTTCACCTGAACATAAAACCCTCTGCATTTTGTAATAATGTAAATGGAAGTCATTTTATATGTCATAATCGAGTGTCAACAATGAGTGAACATTTTGAAAAAAAAATAGACATTTCACATTTTAAATGCATGTCTTATTTTTTTTATTGTGACATCCAACTAGTACCAATTAGGTATCACAATAAATTTTTATAAAATAAAAAGGGAGTTACATTTTACATTAACTAACACCTTCAGGCTAAACATTCTTAAAATGGCTAGCCTTTAGCTCCAACCTCGAATGGGGGGAAGGACATTTTCAAAAAATGGAACCATTCTTTCCAATTTTAAAAAAATGCACCCCCCTTTTCTTTCCCCATGATACACAATAGGCATGAAGAAAAAAAAGAAAAAATCATAATAGGTTTTTACCAATGTTGGGCATATATTTGAAATTGGTTAAAAATTAGGCAAGGTTTCAAATTGAATACTTTAGGTATTACCCAAGGTCATATCTTATTTGAAACCAATTCATTATTTTGATTGGACTAAAAATTAACCATTTGAAACTTCGTCAATTTTTTTATAAAACTTGATACCCTATCTAGGTATTAAAAAATACCAAGGTTAGGGTTTTTAATTCTTCCTAGTACTTTCATACATGCAATAGTCATTTAAGTGTTAGGTAAGATTTAAAATTAGGTTTAAGGTTTAGGAGGCGTCATTGGACAATTGCTATATTTTAGATTATAAATAAGTTTTTCCCTCCAAAGTTGGTTACAATAAAAAAAAACATCATTGTTTATGTTTTGAAGGAATTTTTGCATTGTGTTTTCTCGATAGCTTTTGATCTTGCTTTTTTGTTCATTTGCACCTCTTTTGGTTCATGTTCATTGATGCCTCTTTTAGTTCATGTGCTCTTGCTCGTTAGCATCTTTCCCGGTTCATGTGTTCCTATTTGTTGGCACCTTTCTTGGTTCATGTGTTTTTTGTTCATTAGTGCTTTTCCTAGTGTGAGGAACTTATCGATGCCTATAGCAATTTGTGTGTTCCTTTGCTTTTTAAGACCTCTATTGGTTTTGTTGTTTAACACTTCTTAAGGTAACTATTTGTTGATCTTTGGCTTTCTCTTTATTTTGCCTTGCTCTTCAAATTGTTACTACCCCCCTTTATTTTTTGTGTAGGTGTGAAAGAGCTAAAGGTCTTTTCAAGTTTCAATTCCAATTTTAGGTAAAGCTTTTTTTTTTCCAAGTTTCATTTAGTTTCAAAATGCTTCAATTTCAAATTTCAAAGTGTTTCTTGTTTGTAATTTTTTTTAGTTGCTTTTTGGGTTTGTTGTGTGTAAGATCAACAAACACATGTATTCAAACACACATCTCTTCAAAAAATATATATCAATTTTTTTGCATTTTATAAAATTTTAATGATGAAAAAGGGGATGTAAGTGAATAATTTTTTCTTAATTGTAAATGTTTATAAATGTTTTGATTTGAAGATTCATTTGAATGAGATGAAATTGTGAACATATAAAATGTTGAAAGATTTTTTATATTTTTGTGTAATTTTTTAAATTTTTTGAAAGTAACAATAACAAGTCTAAAATAAAAATAACTTTTGAAAGCTGGTATGTGAAAACCACCTTTGAATACCAACGGGTTTGAAATGTGTGAGACCTGACACTTTGAAACCCAAGTGAAAATATTTTTCTCAAAGTTTTGAAACCATGCCCGGGTCTAGAGAAAAAGAATTATATATAAAGGAAAAACCAAGGTGAATCTTGTAAATTCTTCTAAAACCCGGACCCAAGGGTTCTAAAAAAAAAACCTGAGAACCACCCAACATTGGTTTTTACATTTGATAAAGCCTATGGCCTTAGGGACTTAGGTTACCCTACACTTTCCAACCCCTCAAAGTTGATTGGCTGGCCGGTGCCTTCTTTTCCAAACAATTTAGACTTATCACACCCCGACCATCCACCCCCTCACACCCCGCCCCCCCCACCCCACCCCACCCCACCCAAAAAAAAGGCGCTTCCAAGTTCCACCCCCCGCCTACTTGGTAGGGTACTTTCTGATATAAATGAAGTAGGGACACCGGCCAAGGCACACTTGGAACTGTTTTCTGTACTGGAACTGCCGCCCACCTGACCCTACAGGACCGGCGTTTATGACATTCGCAGAATCTTACAAGCGCAAGACCGGCTTTTAGAAGTGGGGAACGGGCCCACTGTACCGCCCACCGCACCGACCGCCCGCCCTCGTACTTTGATGCCAGAGCGAGGCACCTTTCTGATTGGAGTTTCACCATTCTTATTGCCTTTGGACCCAGGGACCTACCTATCTACTTACCTACCTACCTTTTGTCAGCAAGGGCCTACTTCTATTGCCTTTTCCTACTCACAATTTTGGAGTGTATCTAGAGGGCACGCTAACAAGTGGAATCTGTCCTCTGCAAATTGTGAGGTGTTTCCCAAAAGCAAAATGCCAACCCTAAACCTACCAAATAGTTACCTTTTCTTCCTCCTACAATGTTGTTAGGTTTTGCATGTACACCATACAACTTGCAAGCTTGAGTTCTAGGAGTTTTTGAATTTGCAAATGGAGTAGCTACATTACCTTGGGTTTCATCACTGGAACAAGAGTTTGGCTTTTTGGAAGCTTCTAAAACTTGGGCAAAACATCCTCCTCATCAGTCACATTTACAACATCATCAAAATGGATAATGAGTGCCAATTTTTATAGTCCATATTTAATCCACTCCTTCAAGTACACCATTAATTTTGGCAATTCCTCCAAAGATTCAATCAAATCTTTCAAATAAAAGCCAATTGAAAAAGGTGTGCATGTTATTTTATCTCCTTTTTCTCCAATTTGTAATTGTTTTTCGTCTTGTTCCACTTGTCTAATGTTTGATTCCATTTGCATTGCACATTGAGGAAACCTATGTTGAGTTATTGTAAATAGGTTCAAACATGGGGCCCTAGTTTAGAAATTACTTCCTATGCTATGGTAATTATCAAATGTGAATGAAAAAAATGAAAAAAATTTACAATTATTCAAACTATATAGTTGATAGATTTTTAAAAGAAAATAAGTGATAATTGTACACAAAAAGGAATCACGGGTTTTTTCATTATCCAAATTCATTAGGTTTTTAGTGAAATTGAACAAAATTGACTAACATGCAACTTGTATGGTTTTAATAAAAAAAGATTAATTGATTAATTTTTTTTTAATGAAATGGTTTTTAGTCATTTTGGATAGTCACATGTTGCGTCAAATAATTTTTAATTTTAAAATTATGACATAAATATTATGAGGTCCCAAGTTAATATGACACATTGAATTAAAGTGTTATGTCATCATACAACTTTCCTTTGTTTTTTTTCAAGATCATGGAATCATGGATTGTATTTTTTTGTGGCATGTCATTACAAAAATACATGCCACGAAAAAATTTGAAAGTTTTTCTTAAAGAAATTCATGAACAAAAAGTTTTGATGTCATTCACAACAACCATAGATACTTGGTACTTCAATGTATACACACTATATACATTAATGCACACATCCATCAAGGATTGAACCCAAAATTAAACTCATGAAGATGCACCAAGGATTTAACCACCAAATCATTTCAAAACTTACTTTATTATGTTTGGCATGAAATTCTTAAAGAATTCAAACTTTAACATGCATTTTCTTTTTCAAAATTTATTCCAATGCTACAAATGAAAACATGATTTTGAAACTTATCCAATAATGTATTAGAAAATATTATAATGTATAAATATTCAATTTAAAGGGTTTTTTTAATAAAAAAACATGTGATGAATAAATCTACAAATCTACAAATATTTTTGTTTAAATTGACCTATAATATTTGTAAGTTCAATGTGAATTCAAAAATGCTTTCATTGAGTCATTAACAATTTTTTTTTTTTACATATAATATATATCCATTTTTTGAAGAATTACAAGTTTTTATTTTCCCCAATATGATTAAGTACAAAGTTTTGTTTTTCACTTTTGTGATGTTACTAAAATGGCAAGCATCCATATTAAGAAAATTTAAGCACATTTGGCTATAGACAAGTTGTGGACCTAGAAACTTGTTTAAATTTTTCAATATTATGGTTACATATTATAATTTATTGTTAAAATTTGACAATATACATATTTTAAACTTGTCAAATTTTGATTTTTTTTCTTCTAAGAAATCCTTTGTTGATATTGTTACCCCTTAAAATTGGCAAAAAATGGCCATAAGAATAAACATTATTAAGTAGTCAATATAGCCATTTAATTTTCAAGACCATATCCATTTAGCAACATTAATCATACACTAATACAAATGATGAATTACACAACTTAAAAAATAATCTCAACATATTATTATTATAACACATATTTAATTAATTTAGGACTTTATAAAAATCCAAAAATGCCAAAGCAAAATTTACGATGTTGTTTTCTTTTAACAAATATAAATGACCCGGTGGCCATCAAGACATGGTTGTTAATAACAAGGAAATTTTAAAGTTCTTGAAAACAAATTTACAATTTACATCCCAAGTTATACAAATAAAACCTTGTGGACACCATGGGAGGTTTTTTAACACCAAATTCAAAAGAAATTGGCTTGAACTTCTTTTGAATAGTAATTAATATTACTTATTTATTAGTTGAATTTTTTTGATACAATGGTTAAATTATGTTTTTAAAAAAATTCAAAACAAAATGACGCGCTCCCAAGTCCCTTGTTAACCCCAAGTTGGGGCTAAGTTACTCAAGTTGCGGAATCATGGGGGACTTGGGGCATGTTCCTAGCGCTTAGCACTAAAAGGGGGCATGTTGGAGCTCCGGGATAGGACTAGGACGAAGTGACAAGCTATTCACTTACTCGAACCTACATCAAACCAACTAACAAGTTGGTTAGATCACCTTCTAAAGCACTTTTTGTGCTACCGCTAGCCACGGTCAATTTTGGACTCATTTGACTCACCACGGCCTGGACTCGGGGGAAGCCATCACCTTCCCCCATATAGTATTCTTTGTGCCTCTCCATTGCACTTGCATCCAAATGGCACTTTTTCCCGAGACTCCCAAAGTGGAGTCCCGAAACTGTCCCGATTTGGACTTTCGGGACTTTGGGCGTTCACAACTTCTCGCTCCGACCTTCGATTGGGACGAGGTCTGAAGAAATTTTTTAACTCTCTTTGAGAGCTTTCCAAATGTGTGTCACACTTCACCTGCACACACCAGAATTGGGTCGATTCCCGACTTTTAGTGGTTGGGAGTCAAGTTGCCAGTTTAGCTCCTAGCCCTTTTTTCAACCATAACTTGTGCTACAAATGTCCAAATGGCTCATGCCCTTTTGGACATCTACACTTCAAGACCTTTCCAACGATATAAAAAACACCTCAATGCAAGGTGTTTTGACCCCTACAATCATGTTCTAAATTTTTAGGAATCCCAGAAGACTCCCAAGTCCCATTTTCGGGAATGTGAGTGGCGACCTCACACTTCCCTCAAAGTGGGGTTGCAACCTCTTTTGAATAGTAATTAATATTACTTATTTATTAGTTGAATTTTTTTTAATACAATGGTTAAATTATGTTAAAACAAAAATTCAAGACAAAATGTCACATAAGTTTAAATTAATGTCAAGTTTTGAACTATTATTACTTAATAAATAAATTTATTAATTTAGAAAAAAATTTGATGTGTTAATTAAATTTAATATTATGTTGATATGGATAATATGAAAATAAAAATCCAAGACAAAGTGGCCTCAACATGCTCTTTTGAGATTATAATTATTTAATATTATATTAATTTATTATTTACATTTTCTAAATACATAATTGCCTATATAACCTAAAAACAAAGACCCAAGACAACTTGTGGCTTCATTATATTTCCAATAAATAAAAATTAATATTTGAATGGATGGATAAATTATCTAAAGAAAAATATTAAACTAGCTTGATTCAAGGTTATTATGGGAATTTTTAGGTAAATTCTATGGTCCATGTGTAGAGTGTAATGTTGAAAATTTGTTTGAAAGTTTTGTTTTGTTGAATCATTCAACACAAGGTTCACCAAAACTTAAACCTAAGCAATGCTCCCCATATTTATAATTTCCAACTTGAAGTCCTTTTTTGCACATTCGCACAGTTGTGTATTTGTCCATTTAATAGTTATAATTCTTTTGTTGAAAAAAACACATTGCATCTTGAAAAGAATATATGAATATTATGAATTTAAGTGGTTTTGATTTATCAATTCCCCAATAATATTATGATGAATAAAGGAATAGCATGAATAATTGTTTGTAAGTTGATCATATTAAATTATTTTCATTAATATTAATCAAGAATGGCATCCTAATAACAATGTATAATTTATTAATTGCCAAAAGTTTCACATCTGATGTGTGTTTCCAATTTTTTATAGTTTTTTCATAATAACAAAATTTATAATTATTTTGATATTAACACATTGTGACAATTAATATCCAAATTTTTGTAAAATTAATGATGTCAATTTATACTAAGGCTTTGAATAAAAAAGAAACTAGCTTCGAAAACTACAAACTATTTCATTGTCTAAGCATGATGCAAATCCATACAACCATGGCATGGATCACATCTTAAATATGGTAGGTGAATGACATGATTAGTTCCAAATTTAGGGTAATAAAAATTTAACATGTTTTGGTTAATAATATGGTCATATCAACATATTAAGCTTTCACATTCAAATTATGTTAGATTGTTTATTATCACAACTTTCCCAATTGCCAGTTAATATCCATAATTTAGTTTGATTACTAGATTTGCTAGACTTTGTGATTAATATGTATCCAATTACAACTAAACACATAATCGGTAATTATAATTGGAAAAAATACATATTAACTACCCAATGTTGGTTTAGAACATTTACTTTAAATCAATCTCTTTAACTTCAAACTAGATGTTAGGTTGAAATTTCTTGAGTTTAAAATAGGGTAAATATCATGTGCACAATTTGATAAACAAAGCAAAGATGTGTTTAAATGGGAAGGATGAAATTTTTTATCAGATTTTGGTCGAAATTGGCAATGTAAATATTATATGTATAGAGGACTAAAATGTGTATCTATCAATTATTGTTGAATAGATTGGAATTTTATGTTAAATAAGCCAAAGAAAGTAAATGCAATTAGTACAAAACATATGATGATGAGTTTTTCCCCTATTCTACCCCTTTTGTTTTAGTTGACATGTTTAATTGTCATTGTAGATTTAAATATTCAGGATTTTCCAATAATAAAATGTAATTAATTATTGTTAGACTTCCAAATAATTTTTTTAAATTGATAGGAAATATTTTACATCAAAATTACATATTAACCTATATATTAGGCTCAATAAATACCAAATATATTTATATATTAATATAATTTTCACGTATGTCTAGTTGTTTTGCCCTAGGAAGTTCCTATGATACACATAATAAGTCCCAAAATGGTACTATCACTCCATCAAATGATTTTCAATCAAAGAGGCACTACACCACATGGTGCCCATTAAGTCTATCAATTTCCATGAGCACATCATAAGAAATGGGATGTAAATTCATGATTAAAGTTATAATTTATATTAACAATTTCCTCATCATTTTGACCTAAAGTTCCCTAGTACACATAGTTTCATAAAATATCAATGTGTTAAGGGGTAGAAATCTCTAAATTAATTAGACTAAGGCCATATGCATAAGGTTAATAACTTAAAATAATTACTAGTGGTAGACTTAGTATCGCCCCTTATTAATAATATAAATGTTTAATTAATTTAATATGATATTAACAAGTTTTTAATGGGAAAATAAATTATATAAAATTTCCTATCATTTACAAGTTTTCAAAATCTATTTTATTTCAATGTATAATAATAATAATAATATCTAATTTATCAAATATGTAGGATAAGTGAATCAAACATATGTTGCCAAATTTAGTACCATGAATAACAACTTTGGTGCATGGAATCTAAATTTGAACATTGGAAAAAAATATTCAATCATATGTGTTTGTAATGGCTAATGCTAGATAGGTTTGATTACATGGAGCTTGTGGATGGATAGTAACAATAGAAGGTGATGAACCATGAAAAGGTTGAAGAGAAACTATCATAAGTTTTATATGTTCTTGGGGCAACCCACTACATTGTGTTGTTGAGGACTATATAAGTTTGTGTTATACAAGGAAGTGCTTTGGGGGGGGTGGGGGAGGTTAATATATTGTGTTGTTCTTAATGAGGATGAAGTGATTTTGTTGAATTTGGTTTTAAACTTTTCTACAAAACCCAACTAGTGAATAATCCAATTTTTTGCACTTAAGGTTACAATAATTCTCAAAATTTTTATAATATGTTGGATTAGTTGACAGATTTAGAGCTAAAATGGTTATATCATGTGTATGCTTATTCATAATTGTGATAGTGCTAGTCACATGCATGCACATAAAATTGTGACATGAGTTTTGAATGTGGTTTGGAAACACCATAATTCCAAAAGATTTTCATATTATATAACATCATGCTTAAAGTACCACATGCACCTAGTATATACTAGGCGGTAGTAGCAAAATGTGGTTTGGAAGCACCAACATTCCATCAAAATTTCACACATAACATGTCTACAAACAACTTGGTAATTGTTTAAAAGTTCCTCTTTGAAGTTTTATAATTTGCAAGTCTAATATTTAGAGCTAGTTTTAGACTTAAAAATCAAAATATGTTGGTCAATTTATGATATAAAACTAGTGTAATTTTTAATACATGTTAAAAAAATAAATGGGTGTATTATTTAATATCATTTTGCATGACAATAGGCTTTTGCATTGTACAAATTATTGATATAATTCTCAAACCGATACTAGCTTGAAAATGTCACATTGATCTACCTTAAACCATTTCCAATTTTTTGCAAGTCTAGTTGCCCCATAGATTCCTAATGAAGCACGGTGGTAAGATTGGTGCAGAAGTGACCATGTGAGGAAGACACTTTGAAGAAGTCAAGCACATGAAAGTGTGTGTTACTAAAGGCAAAAAAATCAATGGGTCACCCAAAATAAGTATTGGGAATGGATGGAAAAAGTCCAAAACAACTAATGAGTTGAAAGTAGGGGACCATTTTTCATTGAAAGTACTTGTAATAGTGAAAATTTGTAATGAGTTCTTGCATTTTGAAGGATATTAAGTTGAAGGATAACTTATTTACAACTTTTTTTCAAATCCGATTTAACACCACAATGTGCATGAAAATGGCTAAAGAAAAGTCATTGTTTGTTGATACTTGATTACATATGAATTTTTTTTGACTAATATTTGTGAATTAAGGGGCACCCACCAAAATAGTTGGCATTCACACTACAATAGTGGGCATCCACATCAAAACAATATATTAACCATGACTGACAAGCTAGTAGAATTTAAATGGGCTTTCACATCAAAATATTAAATAAAAAAATGAAATATTAACCATGTAGGCTAAACTCCAATATATTTCAAAAAACATCAATGTGGGATAAAAGGGATAAGTAAGGATGGATGCCATCTTGCGTTGAATTTGGAATGTTGGTCCTCTACTTGAGTGACCTTAAGGATATTAGCTCAAAACTTAACATGAAAGGACAAAGGCAAGTTTTAAAATAAGGTGATTTAAAAGATATTAAATTTATTATATAAGTAATGCCGATTCAAGTCATTGATTTGTCACAAACACTATAACAAATTTGGGCTAATATGCTATTAGGTTTCATAAAATTCATGAAACCTAGTTACACAAAAGGGTACTTAGGGCATGCCCATTGCCATATGCATGACATTGAGCCGTCATGGCAACCATGTATGACCCTATCATTCACATGTAAATTGTCATGTCATTATTATATAGTGGCATCATAGTGGACATTTTTTGATGGTCACATTTCCATTAACAAAGGATATACCACAAAATAAAATCAAATTATAACCATGGAGTGCAAATTTGATTTTACATGTGTTGAAGTTCATTATTACACAATTATCTTACATAATTTTAATGTGTAAAAATAAATAAAATATATAATTTTAAAAAATTCCTCAAGGCTTGGAAAATATTCCTCATAACTATTGCATGCCCCATTTATTTGACCCTTAATTTAAATGGAATAATATTTTTATAATATTACTAGCCAAGGATCAAATATGAAAATATTCCATAGTAAAAATTTGGGCAAATAATACTAATAATAGGCATTTTGCTAAATTCCATAAAATTTGCATAGTTTTGAAATTATAAGGGGTGAGGAGTCTGGATGAAAAGCTTTGTTGGGATATTATAAAATTGAAGGGGTAATATTATGTGCACCTTTTCTAGTTAATTTTCAATCGCTTTTCCATTCAGTTTGTTTTAATCTTCTATCCAATGAAATAACATGTATTTAATTAATTTAAAGCTTTACAAAAATCTGAAAATCCAAATAATAACTTGACAATGTTATATTTATTCAAACTTTCAATTATAAATCACCTAGTGGACACCAAGACTAGAAGGAAAAGCTTTTTAAAAAAAGATTAAAAATTTAGCCTTGTGGGTATGTCTTCAAATCTATTCATGAAGGAAAAAATAAAGTTTAGAAACAATAATATATAGGATTGTTAAATATATAGGATTGATTTATTACAATAAAAACAAGATTTGATTTCAAAAATAGAGTACAAGATGCACATTGTATAATCAGTCTAATGTTATATGATATCAAGTTTTGAAATAAAACACTTCAAAGTTTAGAGCTAACTTTTTATATGGTGGGCAAATCGAAATCATGAGCTTATGATGATGTTGATGAATAATTTAATGATGAAAAGAACAACATGGCGTGAGTGTTGTAATGTTAGCTAAGAAAATCATAGATTCAACTACATGTTGAACTAAAAACAAATTGAATTGTGCAAACATTCTATTTCCATAACTATTGTCGATTGAGAAGAATCAACAATAGCTATGAGAAATAGAACATTTGCACAATTTGATTCATTTAAAATTCAATAATGTAATTTAATCTATAATTTATCTTTAGTTGTCATTGCAACAGATGCAACAAGTTATTAGATTATTAGGTGTTTTTAGGAAGAATATATAGCCCTAAATTCAAAACCCTAAACCATAACTTCAAACCCCTTGAACCCAAAAAAATAGAAATACATTGAGTGGTACACCACATCCAAACCAAAATACGATTCACCTACAACGACACAATAAATTATGACATGGTGGCCATTAAAAGGTTAATTCAAAAAAGAAACAAAATCTTGAAAATTTTAATAAAAAATGCAAGTTATAACACAACAATTTTGATTTCTATGGGTAAAATGATTTTAACAAAGGAAAATGAAATGTAACAGTATACACAAAGAAATTGTACATATTGTTCCATTCCATTTTTTTGTGTTGAAGACAAACATAAATATAAACATGTAGAAATTAATTAACTAATTAAACTATGACTATATATTTTTGTTTCAAATTGATATTTGAATTATATTGAAAAAAATTAAAGAAAACACACAAACATAATATCCACATGAAACACACACACGAAGCAACATAAACATTTACATTCACATCTGCACAAAAAAACATTAAATCCTTCACCAAAAAAAAGAATATCCCAACAAAACCCATATCCAAAAGATTTTTATTTTGAAAATTGTCACATGTACCACACACCAAAATATCTATGAAGTACATGTCAAGACATACAACTTTATGTATTTTTTTCAACACACATTTTCTTAATATACATATAAATAGTAAAAAACACAAACAAATGCACACAGGTCCACATACATATGTATACAAACATATACAACCACACATCCATACATACATATACATCTATACATAGATACAACTTAGACTACATATAAATAAACAAATATCATACAATTTACATATTGATAATGATCTAGTTGATCCGGATGCAAATTTCATTTAAACTATGAATTAAAACATCTTAATACAACAATGATTTGCTATAGTATATTTCCATAGTAATATTACCATAGTAATGGAAAAAAATTATGTAACTATTTATTCAAACCTATCAATCAACTTTCAACATTAAACCCTATAAATCATCTTTAAACCATAAACCTTAAATCTAAGCTTTATACATTAAACTCTATAAACATTAAATAATTATCTCAAATATGAACCATTCAATAAATATTTTGCTACCTTCGAGTTATTTATCAAGGATTAGTGTATCCTTGAATGATAAATTAAATAATTTATTATCTTTAATTTAGTATTGATTTTGAGTTCATGAACATGGACAATTTAGTAAGATATTTAAAAATTACATAATAACTAACTATTGATGTTTTACTATGTAAATTACACTTAAATATATATTAAAAAATAACTTGTTATGAAATATTGAGTAGTCATTAATTAATTTAGAGGTATGTTTAAAAAATAGATTCATATAATCAAATACCCATTTATTACTCATAAATAATTATTCAAACATTTAAATCTTTTTGTCGTTGCAAATTTTGTCTTTAATAAGTTTTTATTGGAACAAAAATAAATGGGAAATAATATGAATTTGTATTCCTAATTGTCTTGTTTTTATCCCATTTTAGTTTCAAATTTTATAGAACATGGGTAATGCATTCCAAAAAAAAATGTTAAGATAAACTTATATTAGGTTTAGGGTGTAATATTATCTAATATTGACTGTAATTACTATTAATGTGTTAAATTTTAGGGTTTAGGTTTAAATTTAGGTTTTAGGTTTTAAGGGCTAATGTTTAAGTTGAGGTTTTAGATTTAATGTTAATGTTAACTTCACGTACAGTTGAAATGCTACACTGGATTATGGATCTTAAACCATAAACCATCAACCTTTAAAGTTTCTTAAACACCAAAAAAATTATAGACCATTATTATCTTATACATTCAAAACCTTGTATGTTCAAATGTAGAATCCTAACATATATACTAATGTATATATACTAACATATATCGCACTTAATTAAATATTATGGCCTACACCCTAAACCCTAAATGAAATAACACAATTGCCTTATCCCATACAATGTTAAAATATACCCTAATTTATTTTTGAAACACATTATTTGTAACCTTAAATGTTGTAACATACATTTTAAGCCTTACACCTTAAACCATAAACCTTTAAACAAAAACACCAAAAGTTGGTATACTAATGATAGTAGTATCCCGTAAGGATTCAACAATAAGCCAAAATAAAAAAATTGAAAACCAACATTGTCATGTGACATAATTTGCATCCAATTTAATATCAAGACCTCAATACCATCTCATCCATCAATAACCGTGAAATGGAGACTCCATTTTCAACATTCATTGTTACAAATTACTAAGGGCCAAAGATTCATTAGACATAAGTCTCATGCGCCATTCTTGCGATGGGGAGGTTTAAAAAGTTAACTTTGAATCGAAGTATGACTTTTAAATTTTTTTTCAAAACAAAATAAATTGCGATTGAACTCTTCATCGAGAAGTTTTTTCAATGTAGGAATGAAGTGAAGTTAAGGTTTGGGGGAAGAATTCGAAATGTCAAGGAATTAAAGGTTCAAAAGGGATCAAAGGTAGGAGAATTGAAAAGATAAGCCCAATCAAACTTTCCATCAAGAAGTTTTTTCAGTGTAGAAGTGAAGTTAGGGTTTGGGGGAAGAATTTGGAATGCCAAAAAGCTGGAGTTTCAAAGGGGATGAAGGGAAGGAGAATTGAGAACACAAAAAGCGATTGAGCTCTCCATCAAGGAGTTTTCTTAGTGTAGGAGTGTAGTGAAATTAGAGTTTGGAGGAAAAATCTGGAACGCCAAGGAACTGGAGGTTTAGAAGGGATCAAGGGCAAGAACACTAAGAAGGTAGAGCACAATTAAACTCTCCATCAAGAAGTTTTTTCAGTGTAGGAATGAAGTGAAGTTAGAGTTTGAAGGAAGAATCTAGAACACCAAGGATCTAGAGCTTCGAAAGGGATCAAGGGTAGGAAAATTAAAAAAATAAAACACAATCGAGTTTTCATCAAGAAGTTTTTTTAATGTAGGAGTGAAGTGAAGTTACGGTTTGGGGAAGAATCTAGACACCAAGGATCTGGAACTTCAAAAGGGATCAAGGGTAGGATAACTAAGAAAACAAAATGCAATTGAGCTATTTTTTAACAAGTTTTTTTTAGTCTAAGCTTGTAGTTAACCATTCAACCCTTGTTTAAAACCAATGCCATATGTATTGGAGGGCTTCGGAGAGAGAAGCTTTAGGGTGAAATTTTACAATTCAAAGAACTTTGTCGAATAGCTTCCAAGTATAACTCTTTCACCATTCCTACCCATTGTTCCTCCACTTTTTCAAATCCTCACATCAATCTTGCAACCAATTAGCATCATAAGTCTCCTTCCTTGGATAGTTTAACACATTCCATAGTATAGAGCAGTGTGCAATGATGTGTTCAATTATTGTCTATGTGAAAAGCACTATTAAATTCAACATTTTTCTTCATGGAAATAGATTCTTGACTATTTCAATGCAAAAAAGTCATATCTTTTTTCATCTTGCAATTACCATTTCATACATCTAATGTTCTCAAAGATAATTCTTCTAACAAAAAGTCCATTTGTCATCCCTTTCTTTGGGTCAATAGGGAGGATTTTAAAACATGGGTTTGCATGTTCAAAAATATGCTATGTTGATGGGGTTTGAAAACGTCTTTTAATTGAAAAATATTACTTCTATTCGATGCCACCTTTCAAAAAAGGATGGAACCATAATAAAAAAAAGGTGAGTATTGCACAATTTTTTATTAACATCACAATGATTACATATATTTGTCATTTTTATCATATCAAATCCTTCTTGTATTAGAGCTATCACATTTGCATATTCTAGTCACATTATTTTACATGGATCTTCAACTTGCTTTTAAAAATCCTGCTATTTTTTCACCACAATTCAATCATCAATTTAACTATAAACCACCAAAAGCCCAAAAAAATAAAAAAATAAAAATAATTCTAATATTTCCATCATTCATATTCCTTGGAAGGTATTCTTGCAACTTGAAATCAAACGCAACAAAACATTCTTTCATTACAAGGAAAACTATTGACATTAATTTGTTCCAACCTAGCTTATACTAACAATAACATGGCCAATGTAAAATTGTAGTTGCAATATTGTACACAATCATTGAACCAAATTTTTATAGGACCCTTGCTAGCTTTCAAATGGTTCTATTACATCAATTAATACGATGAAAAATACTAGTTGTTAGATGGTCCCAAGGAAAATAGAAGACACCTAGTAGCCACCTAACATTTTTTAATAACCAATTGAAAGCAATTGTACAAACTGCTTAGTGGTCGCTAGGGGTTTTCTAGTTCCAAAGTTGAGAATGCTTGGCAGTCACGAAGTATTTTCTAGATTAGAAATTATAAAAAATGCCTAGTAGTTGTTAGGGGTTCTTTGGATTTGAAGTTAATGAAAATGCCTAGAGATTGCCAATCATTTCATGGATTGGAAATTGAAGAAAACACTTGGTGGCCACTAAGCATTCCCTAGATTTGAAGTCCATGAAAATGCCTAATTATTGTTAGGCATTTTTTAGATCAAAAATTGTAGACAATGCCTGGTGGTCGCTAGGCATTTGTTGGATTGGAAATGCTTGAAAATGTTTGGCAGCCGCTAGGTGTTTTTTGGATTGAAAATGCTACAAAACGCCTAGTAGTCACCAAGCATTTTCTAGATCGAAAATCATAGAGAATGCTTGGGGGTTGCCAAATGATTTTTGGATAAAAAACCATAGGAAATGCTTGGTGGTTGCCAAGAATTTTTTAGATAAAAAATGCTAGAAAATGCCTACCACTTGCTAGGCATTTTTTGGATTAAAAATGTTGGAAAATGCCTGGCAGTTGATAGGCATTTTCTGGATCAAAAATCTTAGGAAACACTTGGCAATCACTAAGCATTTTCTCAATTGGATGAGAAATTGTAGAAAATGTTTGGCAACTGTTAAGCGTGTTCTGGGTCAAAAATTATAGAAATTTTTTTACGACCACTAAGCATTTTTAAAATCAAAAATTGTAGAAGACACTTAGGGGTTGCTAAGTGTTTTTTGGATAAAAGAAAGCTAGGAATCCTAAAGAATGGCGAACGACTGCCATGAATTTTCTTGATACTTGATTGATGATAAGCACAAGGAACACCTAGAAACCACTAAGCAATTTTTGCATTCCTTCTCATTGGAAATTTAAATAAAATTTAGCAACCGTCATGCGTTCTTTCAGACTTATAGAAATGGTGTTTTCTAGATTGGCCCCTATGCAATGATCCAAAGAATGTTTTTTAGGTCAAAGTAATTGTGTGAAATTTAGTGTATTTTAATATAATATTTTGGAAATTTTTTTGTAAATTTTTGGGTGAAATGTGATCTTTTTTAATGTAATATTTTCAAAAAAATTTAGTAATTGGTGGACATTCAATCGAAATAATTTTTTAAAAATCCATTCTTAGTTGAATGGGTGGTTCATTGACGGGTTCGTCATTTTTTGTTCAAATTTGTGTTTCAACATAGTAATATTCATCAATAAATTCTGTGAATGTTGGATGTTTGGCAAGTAAATTATATTTAGGAACAGTGAAAACATGACCACAAATATGCATGTTGGTGACACAATTTTTATTTGGGATTCAAGTGATGATTGGAAGGTTTGAATTGGAGTAGGATAGTGCAAGGATCCATCACTAGTCCCAATCTATGGTGTTAGTAGAGTGGATAATTATATAGTTGTCACCATTGTTTCCGTGGTTGAGGCGTTTGAGTAGTGAAGACTCTTTTACCCAACTCCAATTGCATGATATTCTAGATCCTTAATGGGAAATGATTATTTTTGGCCTACAAGGGATGTTTCCATGTTGGAGGAAAAACTTGTATTTCTACTGGAAAAAAGGCATTCAAGAGGAGGGTTTTAGCAATTTGTGAAAAAGAATAGTGTCTTGTGGAGATCACATTTTCTCCTCATCCTTATGATTTGAAAGATTTGATGTTGATAAGGAAATTAACAATATGATGAATGGTACTCCTCAAGATGAATTCAATGGATATAAATGTAATATTTCTGATGATTCCATCAATGATGGCACTGTGAGAAAAGGTTTTTATGATTCTATGAGTGAAGGGTGGAATGAGGAAGGAAATGGCAAAGAAGAACAAAAATGAACTAATAATGAAAACGAAGGAAGGAACTTTTGCATCCTGCCAAGAGGTAGGTGTACTTAGCGAGGAGTGGAATGTGAGCTTGTGGATGATGTTGGGTTGTTCATGACAAATGGCCATGTAATAGCTTTGACCTAAGGGAGGTAGTTCTTGATAATAAGTTTGGTGAGGATCATGTCAAATTGAGTATTTTGTATTGCTTGAATAATATTTCAACGGTTATGATAATTTGGAAGTGGTCGTTGGCACAAACCATTGTGAATGGGTAATCCTTGAAATAACTTATTGTATCTTACAATGAAACCAACATTCCAACTATTGATGAGGAGGGAGAAATTGGTGTAAGGAAGAAGTAATATACTTTTCAAAAAAGGAAGCAAAGTGTTGGACATTTTGATTGATCGGTGTCAAGGATTGATAAGCTACTATCCTAGGAGTCTGTTCGGAATGTGAGTTTTGCATTATGTTGTGCATGGAATTGATGTCAACACTTTATTTGTGAGAAGATGACATTGTTGAAAGAAGAGTTTTGGGGTTTGTCCTTTGAAGAACACATAACATATGGCATGGATATTCCAAGAAGGTTGCATGTGAAAGTAAACATGAAGCAACAAAAGTTTATCACAATTTAGGAAATAAATATTTATGAAATGGCATGGTATAAGATCGTTGGTTTGTTTAGATTGACGGGCAAAAGCATGGAAAAGTAGACCAGATAATTACCTTGCAACAAAAATGGAAAGTGGCCATCAAGTAAGGCTTAATATATTGAAATTTAAAATATTATTTACTTTTATTGTTTGTTTATATGAATTTTTTTGACTTTGTTATAACTATATTTAAAAACCACATGTTTAAAGTAAGTTTGTATATATTCATCAAAATCAAGTAGATGTCACAACTTGCAAAGTAGAATTCAAGCACAAGTATATTAAATATTAGATCTATTTTATTTTTAAATCCATGGCATGTTCAATATACTAATGGACTTTGCAATTTTCATAGTATAATCAAAATATATTTAACATCTAATGTAGAAGTAGGAATGAAATGTAATATTAACCTATTACTTTTTACTCTACTTATTACTTACTTTTATTAAACTAATTTTTTTTCTAATTTTGTATTCAATTCATAAAAACTCAATGGAAGCATGGAGGCTTCCATAATGAAACTTTAAAAAAAATTTGAACCTACTTTCTTATGATTATGTTAAAATTTTGCCATATTAAAATTTTGGATTTAAGTGGACATACTTTTTGGTCGCTTTATCATGTTTGGACCCTAACATACATGTTATACAAAGTAGATTCTAAGTGAGGATGTAAATTTTTACCTCATGGAAACAAAGGTTCACATGAATCCAAACTCCAACCAAGCAGGCGGAGTCAAATGTTCAATTGCTAATTAACTTAAATGTTGACACAATGTTGCATTAATTGAAAGGAATAAAAAATGGTAGACAAGATGTTTGACAACTCTTACCTGATATGTGGTGGAGCTTTCAAAAGCAAAGTGATCAAATGATAATGTATAAAAATAAGAAGAACATGCAGGTATGATGTATTTCTTTGAGTTTAGTTTTCAATGTCTAAAATTGTGATGTGTTTTGTAATTTGATCACTTTTCAAATTACATTTTTGTAAATCAACAAGGAGTTAAGCATTATAGGTATTTCGTAGTCTACAATGAGCAGGTTGAGGAAGAGGCATCATTTCAATGTTGATGTAAAAAAAAAGGCTTTGTTTTTACAAAGTGTAATATGTGCAAATCACTAAAGGATTTAATATCAAAATTGGGAAGGAACAATAATGATGCAAGAGAATATGAATTGAAGTTGAGAAAACACCTCTTGCATCAAGAATCATGTAAAAGCTTGTACCATACTTGGCAGTCCGAATCTATGTGGTCCAAATATGAATTCCTCTGTGTTATCCATGACAAAATGGATCATGTGAAAACTACACTCCCAAGGTTGTAGGTGGTGAACAAAATGATTTGTGGGCTTGGACAATTGCCCATTACGTTGACATGTATGATAACCCATGTCATGACGATGAAAGATATGCACAATATTTCAATGAGTTCCCGCCTAATGATCCCAATTTTACAATTGGGTCATTGTTCTTGCTTCTTCAAACTTTGGAAAAAGCTTTAGCTTATGAGTCTAAAATGTTGTTTGAATACCCTCCCCAAAATGCACTTTTTGTTGGTCTTTTACAAGGAAAATCTTGTTGTATAACTGAATTAAAAACACCAGGTGAAAGTGTGGGCACCGAACCATTGCCAAAAATTTTTTGCTTCAAATGGATAATTGTGTGAAGGAAAACAAAAATAGGTATTTGTTAGCATTTCTTTCATTGTTAATGGCTAAAAAAGTGTTTGAGGAGGTTAAGTTGGGATTCCTTGTGGTTGGTCATACGCATGAATATATTGATGGATGCTTTGGATATTCGTCCAAAAAGTTGAAAGAGCAAAAAAATTATATTTTGGCAAATTTGATGAAGGCTTTCATGGTTTCGCAAGAGAAACCTTTCATTTTGTAGTTGATTTAAAAAATTCCAAATTTTAAAACATGGGTCCTTGGTTGTTTAAAGGATGGTTTGGAAACTTTGGTTGGGCATATTGATATGCATCTTTTTTGATTTTTTTTTGGATTCATCTAGCTAGCTTGTGATGTAGTACAAAGTTTCACCAACCGATAGCATTTGGAGTTCCACAAAAAGGCCTTCAATCCAATTATGGAATGTTAATGCGGATGGATCTCCAAAGCTGCCTATTGGGGTTCCCAACCCTATTCCATATTGCTTAATTTGGGGCCATGATGTAGTGAGGTCGTGGGAAAGGGAGAAGTTTATTAGTGCTGGACTGTCAAAGTATGTGGAATTTTGGAAATAAGGTATTGAACAAAGCATAACTTATGCAATGAAGATGAGTCCTTATGTGGATTAATGGGAAGATATTTTATTGCATTTGTCAAAACCTTTGCTTGTTCAAGGGTGCACTCTTTTGGAAGGCTTTTGGCTTTCCAGCAATTGGAAGTTGAATTATGCAAGATTTAAGTTGTTGTCCACAATGTTGGTTGTTGATTCGGAAGATGTGGTCATTTGTCCTTATTGTGGACCCATTAACATGAAGCCAATTTTCACATACACCATGATTAGAAATCTCAACAATGGAGATTTTGTTCTTGTGAAGCCTCATGATCCTTTCCTTCTCCCTATTTGGTTGGGAAGAACATAAAGTGATTTTGTCAAGGATGATCAAAATGAATTCTTCAAAATGGTGAAGGTGCAATGGTGGGTCCTAATGAAGAAAGGGTCAAATTTAGATGAACAACATTTTGTACAAAGATTGTTGGAATGGCAATTGGAAATATAATTTGGTAGATTTAGAACAATGGCTCAAGATTGTAGTTGTTTTTTTCTCTTTTCCTTCATGGAAAAATACAACAAACAAAAGTCAAATTACTATTCCTTATAGTTGTTTTTCTCGAGTGAAAGTGATTTTGGAGGTTGTTAATGTAAAATATGTTTTTGTTATTTAATGTATCTCTATATATAATATCGGTGGTTTTGTCCTTGGGTGGTCGTCCTTTAGGGGTCGAAGTGCAGTGACGACTTTAGGTGACAAAACCAGTTTTGGTCCCCCTTTTCTTTTCTGTGTACTGGAGTCATCCAAAAAGTCACCCTATCTTTGGGCCTGCTTCCACTCCCTATCCCCTCTTTCAGTGGTGTCCGCAAAGAAGGGAAATTCACAATGGCAAAGTTTTGTGTAGGTCCCGAGGAGGAGGAGAGAGGTGGAGTGGGGTATTCTTGCAATGAAATGAGGGGCCCAACATGAGGCGGTGATGGCTAAGTGGCATGGGACCCTTGAGTATGTTTGCTCATGCCTTTCACCTAGCATAAAAAATTGGATAAGTTTTCTTAAACAGATTACACATTATAAAACCATGTTCAGAGCATCACCATTTCGTCAATCTCTTCACACGTTTTTTTCTTTTTTTTTCTTTTTAAAAAAATTATATATATATCGGGAAACAAATGGAAAACTCCATTGCAAAGATAAAACCATTACATCTCCTATTATGATTTTGATTCCATTGGGGAAAAAAAATGGAAGAAAAAAAATCAAAGTTGACCTCAAA
>Ga0116227_10006604_pt1 | contig 23364 bp, 18 predicted proteins | sample S1TSphgellanicum_FD_89693 | JGI IMG/M metagenome (GOLD analysis project Ga0116227, IMG submission 89693) | Host-associated microbial communities from peat moss isolated from Minnesota, USA - S1T2_Fb - Sphagnum magellanicum MG | ecosystem: Host-associated > Plants > Peat moss > Unclassified...
CCCGTACAAGACATATGTGAAAAGTCGCGGGCACCCCGATTCCCCAGAAATTTTTTTTTTTTTTTTTTTTGTTAGCGCTTTTTCTGCAAATGCTTTCGGGATAAACCAGCCTTGCGTAGGTAGGTAGTACTACCTATTATTGTTGTTGTTTCTTGCATGGATTGCTGCTGGCTTCCTCCCTGCTTGTGTTATTTCTTTTGCCTTTCGTGGGCTCTTATTTAGGATCTGGGACGTGTCCTCGTCCTCTTTTGTTACAGATATTCCTGGCCCTCCCTCGCCCCCGCGGCAGCTTGAGGCTAAGTGGCCGTCCTGGATTGGATGCGTACTATTGTACAGGCGAAATCTTCATTGTGTTTTTTTCTTTTTCCTGTCAGGGACGTTTCCGATCGGCTTCTTGCCCGACTCTCTCTCTCTCTCTCTCTCTTCTTTTTGTGTATTTCCTCATTAGAAGGAAAACCTCCGTCGCCACAAACTTTGAGGAGGTATGTAGGCGGATCGCCTGATCGGGACTCTTGCGGAGCTCAACACGCCCTGCATCATTGTACGTGAATCGATCAAGATTCCGCTTCCCAGAAGCCGCTAGGTGTACTTGAGTCACAGAGATTCTTCCCTTTTGTTATTGTATCTAGCCGAGCTTGTTCTTGATAGACATACGTCTCTCAATCGAAGCGTCGTCTCTATAATAATGCGGATCTACTTGCCGATGAATCTCGAAGTGCTTGGCTTCACGATAAATATCGTCTAAGTCACGTCCGTCGTCGGTTTGCAAGAAAGAGTTTGAGAGAAATGGAGGCTTGCAGGATCTGCTGAATAATAATATGTCGTTCTAGATACATACATGTGGAGGAAGAAAAGACTTGCAAGTCTATCTAGGGGAAGAAACATGCTCTCCAGAAAACAGAAAGAGACCTAGCTTTCTCTCGTCTGGAAGCAAGCTGCGGAAGAAAGTGTATTGCTGTAGCTGATAAATCTGTCAGGTAGAATCCAAGAAAGAGTCTGTGAGAGAAGAACAGTTTTCTTTGGCGAGTGGCTGAAGGAAGGAAGGAAGGTGCAGTCTCTGATCAATTTCTTTCAGCAAATATGATGTGAGGACTGAACGTTTTGTTCTTTCTTTTTTTGCTATGGCAGGACTCCGGGGGCTCAAAGACGAAGCCACAAGAAGAAAGCGCAGAGAGAGATTATGATTCAAAGTTGTTGCAAGGGAGGAGCTTGGCAGACTGCAGAAGCTGCAAGAAGAACCGCAGCAACGATTAGGAGGAGGCAAGAAGAACATCATATTCCTTCTCCTCCTCCTGGCCTGTGCAGGCTCGATCATGACTGCAGTCCTTGAAACAAACCGAAATCTGCAGCAGCAATTATCTTCTGAGAACAACAGTGAGTCGGACCAGGATTACTGCAGCACGTTGCAGTACATTTCCGACGCAGATTTAGAGGGCTGTTGCAGTGAAAGCGGCCCCGTTTCTTGTTCTTCTTGCGAGCTGACTCCTTATGGCAGTGTTGACGATGATGGGGAAGAACAAGGTCCATGCTTGATGCCAGATGAAGAACCTCAGGATCATGTTTTCAGCAGCAGCAACAACGACAACAGGCATACGAATGAAGCAACTGCAGAAGGAGCCCAACTGTCGATGGTGGCACTGCTATTAGCCACAGTTAGAAAATCTTTACTTACTTGTCAAGCTGGACCACAGAAGAAGAAACAGGAAGTAGAAGGAGAGCGGCCTCCTGCTGAGGATTCACAACATCTTCGGCGATACTCGAAGGCGGCCAAAGAAATGGACATGGCAATCGGATGGCCAACAGATGTTGAGCATGTCGCCCATGTCACCTTTGATCGATACAACGGATTCCTTGGATTGCCTGAAGAGTATGAGAATGAAGTCCCTCGCCCAACTCCTAGTGCCAGGTGGTTATTACTTTCCCTTCTTCTTCTCCGTCGTTCCCATTGTTCTTTTCAAGGTTTTCAATATCCAATCAAAATCTCTGCAAATTTTGTTAGGATGCTTGCAATGGCGAAAACCCATGCCCTTGACTTTTTCTTTTTTTCGTTTCTGGGAATGGGTTCTGACAGTTGAGGAGTTTCAATGTCTCTGAACAGCACTAATGTGAGGCCAACCCATTGAACAGGGTTTCTGAATGAATGCTTGAAGAAATTCATGTTGGCCCTCATGGTCCTCAGAAGTCCATGTGTTTTTGACAAGGGTTTTGTGTGTGGTTGTGATGGTGGGTGTTGTTGGGAGTTCAGCCAAAATGTGTTTGGAGTGTCAGCAGAGTCAATGCAATGCTCATATGACTTGCAAGGAAACATGGTCCCCACGATTCTTCTCCTCTTACAGAAACGTCTCTATGATCAAGGAGGTCTCAAGGTATTTTTTTTCCTTCCCTCTCTTGCTGTGTCTTTCCTCTTCTGTGTGGCAGTCTTGTGTTTTTAGAGTTCAGGTTTTTTTATTCTTTTGTGTCTTTACTTGGGTGTAAGTCTTGGGTACTGGACATCTTATCTCCAGTTTCTTGTTCAGAAAGACTGCTTTGCTGCCACATGGATGTTTTGACAGCTTTACAACCAGAACAATGAAGGTAGGGAAAGTTTTCTTGTTGCAGAAGTCATGCTCTATGAACCAATGTGAAATGATAGATGACAATGAGCAGAACTCAAACCTAAAATCTGACCCCCATTATTGCTCATATTTTGTCAGGCTGAAGGCATTTTCAGGATAAACCCAGAAAATAGCCATGAAGATTTTGTTCGTGAGCAGCTGAATAAGGGGATTGTACCGACTGACATTGACATCCATGCCCTGGCTGGCCTCATCAAAGTTAGTCTTCTGCTTTGTCATTGCCTTAGTTGTCTTCCTTATTTGTTCTGCTTTGTAGATAGTTTTCAAGAATTCTTTTTGATTTGCAGCTTCCACAATGCTGAGTCTTTGTATAAAGGTGCTTATACAGCCATGGAAATGGAACAATAGGTTCTGTTTTAGAGAATGTCACAGAAGTATCATATAGGTGGGAAACATTGACCTGTGATTTGGAGGTTTGTCTGTTGAATGCTGCTGACTGTGTGGGCAACTGTCCCTGTTTTCCTGTATTTTCTGTGTTTCTTAGAGTTGGGTCTCTTCCATTTCTTGTTTGCTTACATGCTATTGGATCTTAAATCTCTGTAATGTTATGATCAGGGTGATCTCTCAATCTAGTTGACTTAATTAGAAGTCTATAGAGAAGTTCTCATGCTTCTGGAGATGTGATTTGTACGTCTTGTCTAGAGCCTGCTCTCGTGTGATTATTGTTTCTCGAGCTTTCTGAGCTGACAACTTTGGGTGTTTCACAGGCATGGTTTAGGGAGCTGCCAAAGGGTGTGCTGGATGCATTGAGTCCAGATGCAGTGCTGGGATGCCACGGTGACAATGACAGCTTAGCTCTTATAAAGCACCTCCCTCCTACTGAGGCTGCACTACTTGACTGGGCTGTCAACCTAATGGCAGATGTTGTTGAAGAAGAAGCCTCCAACAAGATGAATGCACGGAACATTGCAATGGTTTTTGCGCCCAATATGACTCAGGTAAATCTCTTTTATTTATATCCTCTCACTCATGATGCCAGATCATCCTTCCATGTCGTGTCAAGGGTAATCTTCTTGCTGGTAACAGGGAAAGATGTTTTGTTTCTGGAACAGATGTCAGATCCTCTCACAGCACTCATGCATGCAGTGCAAGTGATGAATCTTTTAAAGACATTGATCAATCACACATTAAGACAGCGTCGAGCAGCACAGGCAGAGACTACCTCGCCTCTGTCATCACCAGAAGTACCAAAAGCTCAAGAGCCCAAGTTTGAACATAAGGCTGCCCTCTTTGTCCAGCATGAGGAGGAGTGTCGGGTCAAGGATTTTGGTGACAACTTCTTCAATTGCCTTGATCAACATAAGTCTCAACCCTCCTCTCTTGTGGGCCATGACTGCAATACCTCTGAAACCTCTGAAACCTCTTTTCCTGTGGCTCATGACTGGCATAGCTCTCAAAGCTCACAATTTGGGTTTCTTGGGGCACATGACCAACACAGTTCTCAAATCTCCCATGCTGGGTTTCTTGGGGCTCATGACCGTCACAGTTCCCAAAGCTCCCAAGCCAGTCTCCTTGGAGCTCATGATCGACACAGTTCTCAAAGCTCACAAACTGGATTCCTCAGAGCAGCACATGACCGACAAAGCTCTGAAAGTTCACAAGTGGGTTTTCTTGGAGCCCATGACCGACACAGCTCTCAAAGCTCTCATACACCTTTTCTGAATGGACATGGCCACCAACAAAACATACAAGGTGGTGGTGATGATTCTCAACAGGAGTACAACCCATACATGCTTTTCACACCTACCCATAGTCGGAAGGTGCAAACTCCTGTGGGTGGCCCACAGAGCAGCACGATAGAGCAACATAATGAACGTGTTGAGGCATGGTGATGGAATCACAATGAATATGACAATGATCACCGACATTAAAAAACCATGGAGGTGGGCATTAGCGGATTGTTGGTTTGGCTCATGAGATGCATGCACCACCACTTCTGGAAGTGGCAGACAAAAGAAAAAAAATGGACAAGTGCGGGCGTTAGGGTGTTAGCAGAGCAGGTGTGGGGTTTGGGGAATAGGGGAAAAAAAGGTAAGTGATTTTGTGCTCATCTATAGGAGGCCCATTGTATATAGTCTTCTTGTTTGAATAGTTCAAGGTAAAAAAATATATACTCTGCTTGGTGATGAATTGGGAACGCATTTAAAAAGAATATTAGATGCAGTAGACGGAGGTGCATTTTGGACATCGAAATTCAATTTTAACAGTTTGATTGTGTTTTTACTCTTATGTGAGTTTTGATAGTGAGCTTAAAAAAAGGTTCAGTTTCCTTTTGCTGAATTTTGGCTCTGTTTCTTTTATTTTGGGTTGCTTACCCTTTGTTTGTAGGAAGAAATTTTTCTGTCTTCACCCTCTTTTTGGGCCTGCTTTCACCCCCCTGTCCCCTCTTTCAGTGGTATCTGCAAAGTTAGGAAATCTTATCAAATCTCAGTATGAAATGCTGAAACTCAGCATTTAGTGCACAAGGTTGGAGAGTAACTAACCATAATAGTTGTACAGGTAGGAGTGAAAATATATGTAGCAGTAGTGGAGGCGCACGGGAATCAGGAAAAAGGAACGATGGGATGAAACTCAATTTACCACCAAATCTTTCACTGCTCCCAGTTATTTCGTTTTGTTGAATTTTCATTCCCAGTTACGCCTTTGATGCCCTATTATGCAGAAACTGGCCATCCTCACCCCCCTAATCACAAGACTTTAGGGATAGCTGTAATGTAATGAAATTATGTGATGACATGAATGCTCCCCCACCCCCCCAACCATAATGAATGATGTGTCCAGTTTGATTTTTGAAAACTAACCCTAGAAAATAAAGCTCTTGGGAATTTAATTATGGCTATAATAATGGGTTTCAAAGATATGATTGCATGATGACAAACCAAAAGTCCCAAAAGAGTTGGAACCAGTGTTGGGTGGGTCATTAGAAACAGGAACAAACCCCCCCCCCCCCACAGTTATAAGGACATGATGCTCAAGGCTCATAACCACGGTTCTCAAACATAAAACAGAACTCTGGTTGTCTTGTATGTATTGCAGTTCTCATAAATTTTGGAAAAACATCAAATAACTGCTTTCATAGCTGGTGGTTCTTAACCCAGTTCTTTTGAGAAAACTGGTGTTTCTTGGGAGGTTTTCAAACTAAAACCAGAACTGGTGGTGGCTCTTTGATTTTTCATCTTTTTATCCCAAAAGAACCAAAACTGGTGGTTCTTTGATTCTGATTCTTTCCAAGAACTGGAACTGGCGGTTCTTTGATTCTGATTTGTTTTTGCAAAGAATTGGAACCACCAACTCCTTCGAAACCAACCAACAAATCTTTGATTCTGAAATACATATTTTAAGAAACTGAAATCAGCTTTTAATGAACAAAAATCTAATACCCATCCTAGAAAATAAGGTCTCAAGTTGAGCATTAAATAAAGGTAGCTGCAAAACAAAGATTGTCCCTGCCCTTCAAAAAGTGCAAGGGCAAAGCTCCATGATTCCCAAAACAAGGGGGCCTAGGACAAGGTACTAGTTGAGTCTTCACCTTTTTGCATATTTGGAATGCCTCCCACATGTGAACCTTAAGGTGATCCAGGATGACACATCCAACAACCCTCCCCCCTCCATATAATGAATCATGAATCAAAAGCACAAAGGTGAACCTCATCACCAGCACAAAGGTGAACCTTATCACCAGCACAAAGGTAAAGCTTATCATAAGCCTAAACATATGATGCAATTTGAGGGTTCTTCCGTAAGTAAGGTGAAGACCCAAGACCACACAGGTTCTACCGAGCATAAAGACTTGAGCTGATTCTTTTTTTTCCCCCAATGATACCCGGCGGGTATCACAGGAAGGGGAACAAAAAGTAGGGCCAGAATGAACCTTTCATTTTTCAAAAACAGCACAAACAATGGAGGAAAATTTTACTTCACATGGAGGAATGATTGCAAGACTTTGAAGGTGCCCTGCACATACATACACACTGCCAACTTGATCACGGGTTGTTGTTGTTATGAGCAAATGAAGTTTTTCAAACAAGTGCTAGTAGCAGTGTTGCTGGGCTAAAAGGAAGAGTGTCTGCAAGCTTAAAATAAATGGTTTTCATCATAAGCTCCGAGGCTTTAGCCACAATTTGGTTTTTGCAAAGCTGCTTGTTCGTGCGAGCTGTTGCTGCTGGTAATAAGGGTGTGTCCTGTGCACATCAGAAGAGCAATGAAGTTGATCAAAAGACTCAGTGATGAGAGCAAATAAATGTTGTTTTTTTCCCCCTTGAGACATGTCCACATGACTTATGATGGTAGTAGTCAAAGGCACAATAACAACATGGCTGCTCAAATTCAGTTGACATGGGTCACCATTATTCACCTATTTACTTCAAACCAATAATTGATATAATAAATTGGGCAGCTTTACATCAAAATAATAATTATAATAATAATAATAAGCATAATAAGCATAATGATTGATTGAATTCATTTGTTCATTTGTCCCTGTGTGTGTAGATAACTTTCCTACCCAGTTTTTTTTTGAATGTGGCGAGTGAGTCTTTTTCATTCCGAAGATGCAAATGATGGGTTTTGCAGAAATGGGTTTTTGGGGGCTCAAAATGGTAAGCTAATAATAAGTATGTATTTGAGTTCATGTCTAAGGTGATTTTTGGAATCATGACCAAGCAACCCAAAAGATTATTAGAGCTCCCTCATGATAGATATTCCCTACATGTTTTACAAGGATACTCATAGGTATGTATGTATTCATAACAACCGATTTTTTAGCTCGATTTGAGCTTTGCACGAATCCTCCTCGAAAAGTTGTCTTCAAACTAAATGCTTTGAGATGTACCCTTTTTTATCCAATCATGAATATTGTAGAGTACAAGAACCACAAGACAAAATGTGGTAATGGTGAAGAGAACGAAACTCTTTGCACTCTAACTCATGCTCTCACTCACAAAAAGAACTTTTGCCACCACAAAAGTTTTCTTGTTTTGTTTCATTCCTTTCCTTCCTTTTTTTTTCTCTCTCTTTTCTCTTATCATGCAAATGGGGTGCAAACCGTATACCATAAGGAATCAACATACGACATAAACGCTCATACAGAAAATCAATATAAAAAGTCATGGGTGCCCAACATGAATGTGAGAATAAGGTGTCCATGACAACATCATGGACCGTGACAAAAACTGTTCAAAAACATGGAACAGAACATGGAACGATCCTCCTCCTCCTCCTCGATGCATGGCTGCTTGTTTGGTGCATGATAACTGTGCTGGGAGCATTATCCATGCCAACAACAACCAATCACTTTCAAAAAATAATTGTTGTTGAAGAATTTTTTTGCATGGGATAAAATGATGAAGACAACAACTACTACTATTACTACATCTTTTAGTCTTGGGAGGGTTAAAAGTTATGAACTCTAGCAAAATTTTGTCACGACTTCATTTGTTCAAATCTGTTCCAACAAGAAAGAAATATTAGCCTTTTGGAAGAGGTTGTGGATGTGTGATTGCTCTTACCTCACCCCACCCACCAACCCACTCACCCACTCACCACCCAACTAACCAACCAACCAACCAACAAACAACCAACCAAGGTGCCAAGTTGGAAGATAGTTGTGAGGGTGTTGCAAAAAGCTGTGTGAAGGAGAATCCAACAAAAGCCAAGAACAAAAAAAATATTATGGAAAGGCAAAGCACAAAAAGAGAAAGGAAAATTTTTAAAAAAAGTCATTGAAACATGCAGCTTAACTTGCAAAGTAAACCCAAATCTGAAATAAAAACTGGAGAGAAGAAGAGCCTGTCAAGTTTTCAATACTTCTGACAACAAATCTTTAAACCCAGGAAGAGGCATCCCATGAGTATTAAGGTATCTCATGAGTATGTATTTAACTGTAGTTATGGGAGGAGGTGGGTGATCCTAATGTCCCTGGCACCAGACCAGTTCCAATGCACAAAAGAATTGAGTGTTCATGCCAAATGGTACATTAAGGCAACATTGGCCACTTATTACTTTCTTCATATCCAGTTGGGTAGGTTATATATATAATTTGGATCACACCTAGTATCAATATGAAAAATTTCCCCCATAAATTAGACCCTTTGTTTATTAATTTTATTGTCAAAGTAGGGTTTAGGGTTTAGGCCAGTTGTCAATTTACTTGGTTTTTCTGGGCCAATAACACCCTATTATGCATAAGAGTCAAATCTCAAATACCCATCTTGAGAACCTCATGTTATATTACCAAGGTAGGTTAAGTTTTAGTGATTTTATTTTATTTTTGGTTGCACATATATAGAGTGGGCTTTAAAGGCCTAAATTTTGACTATCCCTCTCCCAACCCCCCCCACCCAACTTAGCACTTTGTTTATTGTTTGAACCCATAGGACCTTTGAGAGTTAACAAAGAGAAATTTCAACAATATCCACATTTTTTTCCACAATCCAACAACACCACAAAAAATTGTCGGATTTGGATGATACTTATCATGATTCTTTGTGTTGTGGCAATAGGAATTAAATTTTAACATTTGCTTGAAAGACAAGAGGTTGGTCACAAACATGACACATGCCTTACAATCACAAATTGATTTGCTCTTACAAATGCATAAACATTTTCCAAAAGCAACAAACATATGGATGCCCTTCAACAACCTTCAAAAGCCAAAGAACATGCTTGGGCACTTCCATAATTCTTAAATAGAGAATTTGTTACTAGTCAATTTTACATAGACTAACATTGATATGTTGACATTCATGGTTATCTACACCAAACCCTAGTTGTTGATAGTTTTGAAGGACTAGGAAACTTTGTGCATGGTTATGATTTCAACTCCAAAGTTTATTTTGGAGCCTTGTCCACAATAAATCAAAATCAAAGCTTGTAGATAACGCAAAATCTACAAGCTCAATAACTATTCTAGAAGTTAATTGAGATATTTCACTAATCATAAACATGTTTTTCCAAAAGTAAGGTTTTTTGTTTTATGATTGATAACCTACTTGGATGAAATTCCAATATTCAAATAGGTTATTAAAATTTGAATTTTTAACTAACCGGCCCATAAGGTCTTGTTGATTCTTTGGATGCCACCTACCAAGCAAATAGGTTTTCAAACTAATTTTCACAAATTTTGAAAAAATCAAAAATAGTTATTAAGGTAGATTATTAATAACTTAATTGATAATTGGGTGTTTTTTCAATAACTAGACAACATTGATTTAATATAATGTTGGATGGGGAAATATTTTATCATGACATGCCCATGGATACAATAGGGTATATATTATATATTTATTTTATTTGGTTGATAATTTTTTATTACCTTTTTAATTACCTTACCCAAATGATAAATATGTCAAGGTGATCGAAAGTTAGGGTGGTTCATTTTCAGTCGATATACCATTTTTAAAAAGTCCATGTGGTAGTATTAAAATGGTAGTCTACTATAATATCATTGGTTAGATTGAAAATTACATGGTGTTTATAATGTTATTTAGGTCATTTTTACCTTGGTATGGACTCCACATGTGTCAAAAAGTTTTAGATAGCGTGACTTCACACATTATGCAATGTACATGATTTCCCTATTTTGCAATGCATGTGGTTATGATGGATATGTTCAAACCATGGTGATTAATTATTTAAATTTTATTTTGACATTTTATTTGTCTTCATTCCATTAATTCCTTGAACAATTTCTTACCATATGCTTTTGGAGCCCCTTTAAATCTTACTACCATTTGACATTATAAAAATGTTGTCAATGCAATCTTAAGCCTATCCATTGGTTGGGTTTCATACTATTTTTGTTTAGTTTTATATGGGATGTTTGAAATTTCATGTGTTCATGTTTGTAACCTTAATTGCCCAAATAATTGTATGTCTCCACTTCAAAATGTGTCATACCTATGTAAATACTCCTATTTGACCTACATTTACCCACTTATAAACACATGGTATAGATAAAGTAAATGATGAAATATCTATCCCTATCCTTACCCTATGAATGGGGTAAATGTTCCTCAATTACCTTGACAATTATTTCGATCAATAATTTTGCAACACCTACTATATATGCTTGCCTAGTTTGAAAATTTGTTGAAGCTTATATGTCTTTAGAATATTCATATATATTTTAATTCACATTTTCTCTTACTTGATTGATGTGTTTAAATTGATATGCCCATCCCATATTGGTTAAATTTGTCATTAACATGATGGTGGGGCTAGAGTTTCAAAGAAGGTGCCTTCAAGTTTTAACATTTGTGTAAAAAAATGTGATATGTTTTGATCTTTATTGTTGGTATTCAATAGAGTGTCATTAAAACAACCTAAAAAATCTTAGAAGGCTAAATTACCTCCTTGTGTTTTTATGATGCACTTGGACAATTTCCTCAGTTCATAATTTATCACATAATAAACAAATGACTTTGTTATTTATCGAATATGTTGGCTACATACTACATATTCAATATGTTGTTGGGAAGCCATCTAGGTAGTTTTCATATGTTATCATAGAGGTGTGGAAGATTTGCAAGTCAAAGGACAACTACAACCTTTGTTTTTATAACCATTTTATGTTTCTAAACCTAAATCCATTTCCTTTATGCTTTTGCCAATTGCCAAAGTGTAATATCTTCTTCTACTGCAAGTGAACTTTCCGCTTTAATCTTGCATCTTTCATATTTTAATTGTACCAATTTTGATTTTATAGAATCCACCCTTCTTGATATCCATTTGAAAACCATAAAAATGCCCATTTCATGGTAGTCCCATTTTCAAGCTACTATGAAAAACCTACCAAAATGATCTCCATGTAATGAGATTTTCACTATCATAATACATGATCAATTGTGACACTAATTAAATTATTATTCATTTTTTTCAATTTGAAAAATATATTGCCTCATTGTTCAAAAACTTAAAAAATTCAATTAAAAAAAAACCCAGCAATTTTGCACATTGTTGGATTTGAACCCTAGCCTCCAAATTTGAATACCTAACAATTTAAGCATCCACATACATTGTCCATCTTCAAATGCATGATATAAAAGGATATCTTAATTTTAATATTTGTCACATGTCAAAAAAATCATAATTAAAATCCAGTTGTTGAAACTAAAATTTTAGAATATATATATAATTTAACTTGAAACTATCAAATATGATCAATGATTATGATATATTATCATTGCCAAATATTTTGAATTCAATCTTAGACATAGCATCACACATCCAAATTGGATGGTGAGTGCACCTACATGTCGAGGAAGAAAACCAACAAATGATGTGTTTTGCAACATAAAGCACTTCAAAAAGTTTGTGAAGTGCATTTGAAAGGCACTTCATATTTATGAATACCCTTGTTAAAAAAGAGTGGCTTCTTGAGAATGGGAGTGATCTTATGCCTATAGCTTGAGAATGGGAGGGATCTTTACACTTACAAGATTAAAAGACATGCATAAGATCCTTCTCATTATTAAGCTTGTAGGAGTAAATATCCCATAAGATCCTTCCTAATGTTAAGTTTAAAGTCATAAGATCCTTGGACCCCTTCTAAATTTTGTGATCTATTAATTTTTAGGTTCATGATAACATCATGAACCTTGTGTTTTACAATGGGTGAATTTGAAAGGTTGAAAACATTGCCAAAACGTGGGGTAAGATTTAGCTATTAACTCATCCTAGGCCCTTTATTTTTGGAATGCCCCCACCCTAGAGTTTTACCCCATACATAAGGCATTCATGTACCAAAACACCATTTTTGGGGTATACATGAACTTTGTAGAATCCATTTGCAAAAATACTTTAATTTCATAACATCAACAAATAGTTTTTCCAACAATTTGAAAATGGATGTACTAATGTGAATCTATCTACTTGCCTTCCTCCCTCTACAAACCTCCTTCTATACAAACCTCGATTTTTTTTGCTCATTAGAATCTATATATATATCTAATTATTCATCCTACTTTATTTGACCCATTGACATTTGACATTTTAGAATAACTTATATCACTTTGTTAGGTTCTATCATCTTGTTTCATTCATACCTATGTCACAATCACCAATGTTTGTTATGAAAGTCACAAGTTAAGTTTGCATTGAATTATCATATTATAACAAAGGGCTACTCACAATGCTATACAAAACAAAACAAAAAATGCTTCTTGAGATCACCGTATGAATTTATTGTAGTTGCCACAAACAATTAAACATGCATTGTGAGCAACATAAGATATATATCTATCACAAGCCAATGAATTACAAATGGACTAATACACATCAAAAATTGGTTGAGTAAAATGCCGTCACAAAAAAATGAACTTTGAAACATTAAAGACTATTGAAACCCAAAAGGGCCTCATGTATTTGCAAGTGTACACCTCTAACAACTTCACATGATATAAATAATCATACATGTAACATAGTTTGAACCCTGTGCCTAATGCACATGTGTGTGTGTATTTGACGGTACATATTACAAAATTACAATTTCAAACTACATTTCCAAAACCTCTTTATATACGACATTCCGCATGTATCCATCGGGACCCTGGCCGCTGAAAATCTTGATGTTTGCATTGCTTGTGACCCGTGAGATAGCAACATACAGCTGACCTTGGGAATAGACCAGAGAATAGACTGAAGACAGCAAATATACCCCAACGTTATTCAACTTGTAAGTAAGTAGTAAGTTACTTATTTAGTAGGTATCAATCTGTTGAAAATGATTTCTTTGTTTTTGTATGTTGATAAGTTCCAGTATCCAGACCCCCTCCTTGTTCATAATGGTTAGGGTTTCTGGTGTAGCCAATTTTCACATGCATCATAATAATACCTTTGGCATCCAGCATATTATTATTATGGCAAATGCAAGCCTTGAAATTGCCGATATCTAATAAAGGTGTGCTTAACAGTTGCTCACTCTAGCATCCATTGAACTATAATAAAAAATAATGGCAATGTAAAAAACATTGAAAATTTCCAATATTTTAAATAAAATTTCAAAAAAAAACAGAGACCAACCCAACTCTTTCAATGGTTGAGAAAGAGACATGATGAGTGTACCTAAGTCCAAAAACCCCAAAATTTTTTTTAAAAAAAATTTTTAAAAAAAATTTACAACACTAATATATATTATTCTCCGTCACACCACGTCTGTATTCCATTCTTTCTCCACCTCATTGGAGTATACAGACCATGACGAGACAGATGGATGATCGGACGGATGGATGATGAAACAGATGGATGAAATGGTGCTTCATGACGTCCTTTACTATATGTAATTTTCTAATATAACAATATTGAATATCTAATACACAAGAGCTTCAAGGATGGAAGATCTTTGATGCAATGAACTTCTTCCATCATCCTCTCTTTATTTTGTTGGGTGCATGTTGCTTTCCACACAACTTGCAAACACCAAATTAATGCCACAATTACAAGCCAACAAAAGAAAAATCTTTTATATCATTAATTTCACAACTTGGTACATTGTGGGTGGCCAAAACAACAATGAAATAATCAACATGATAAGATGGGCACTTAGAGGGTTGTACATATAATTCCATCTTAGAGCTCCTCATAGCCAACCAATGGGCATCCAACATTTCAAATGCCATAGAATACATCAAGTTTAATGCCATTTGATCCTCTAAAAAGCACATGGACAAATTACCACCAATAGGTGTTGTGAACAATTAAACATATGGGTCCAAACAACATATAATGAGGTAATGTGTTTACTTTGCATTTAGGACTAATCTCATTTTTGGGGTATGCAAAAAACATGGTTTCTTAAAGAGAAAATGTCAAAAGAAATGTTTTGAATTTTTTTTGTATATTGTATTTATAGTTATGTCATTTATTTTTTACAATCAAATTTGGACAAATACAAATTTTTGAAAGTGCATAGATTTTGCTAGATTTTTTGTTTTGTCTTGAAAATTTGTCATAATTTCAAATCATACCAAAACATGTTAACATTTCCAAGTTTAATTTTTTATGTTATAAGCTACAATTATATATATATATATATATATATTCCATCACCTTTACATGTCGGAGGATTCATGAACTTTTTTTAAACCTTAATTTTTGATAAACATAAAAAAATTTAAATATGAAAAATTGAGTGCTTTTTATATGTGTCTAATAGTACCTTATTATTGTAAAAAATTGAGGATGAAATAAATTGTATTATGAAAATTAAGAGGCCCTTTATGAAAGTAATGTTGTTGAATGAAGTTATTAAACATCCTTTATTCGAACCAAACTTTGATATTGGAATTTTGTTTAATTCATTTTAGATTTTTCAATATCCATATTATTCAATAAACACAACTTTGCATGATTCACATGCCATTCAAATGGCACCGTATAGACAAATATACAAGAATTGTAGGAAAGTTGGCATTTTGACATCAATTTTGTTTTGTTTGAGTTCATCCACACCCATACGTGATCTCAATAGGCAATTCATATTATTGTGACCAACTTTAGCAATTTTTTTGTGTTTCTTATGTTGTCATATAGTTGAAAAAGCTATTTATATATTTTGCTAAAGAAGAAAACATTTCCCAAATTGTTATGAAGACTATAAACAAATAAAATTTCATATCAATATATCAAAGGTTTTCTTAAATTCATCAATATATAGACGATAAGTAAGTTTTCTAATGTCCATCACGAGTTTAATGGAGAAAAAATGTACCAACTAGTATATTCAAAAAATGTAATGGTTGACATTGAATCTATTGGCTTTGCTACATAAATAATGGGAAATATCATCAACTAGACAAATTTAACCAACAATGAAAAAAAATTCATTGGAAATTGCAGGAATTAGATTTATTAATTCAAATAAGAATAGATGAAAAGAATGAATACACATTTGCTTTGAGGTTAAGCATTTGAATCAACATGTATGATATGCAAGGAGACTTGCGAATGGATCGCATTTGACCTATTTTCCATTGTGCTTGTGTAGCAATTTGTTGAATGATGCTTAAGCATGTGAAACCACCATTAGCCTCATGGTGGTCACATCAATTGTGATCACTTCATGACCACAAAAATTGTACTTTCTTCATAAGGAACAATCAATTGAAATACAACAAAATGTGACCATTAATGAATCCTAACAATCAGTACTTGGAAGGGCACACAAATCTCATCATGGGTGGACATTATTTTTAGGAGATAAACCAAGGCATACAAATATAAAATTTAATGCACATCAACACAACTCACCTTAACAACTCACACATATAGATTTTTGAAATAAACCTAGTAAAAATTTTGGGCTTATTGAAATAGAAAAAAAACAAGTTATGCAATAAACCATCAACATTTCAAGGTACCAAAATGAATATTCCAAGTGAAAACACACTAGGGTGTTTTAAAAAATAAATTGGAAGTCCCTATTAGGAATCCATTTTTAATGTATTTGAATATGGTTTAAAATATGAATTGTTGTTGGAGGAACAATAAGTACAAAACAAAAAAAAAAATTAATTCTTGAAGCATGAGAAAAAGTTGCCATGATTTGAAACAAGTTAGCTTCAACAAATAGGAGGGTTGAATGCATGGGCAATTCATTTTCATTTTCTTCCAAACAACATGCAAAAAATGTGCAACTAATTCATTAAAGTAAATAAAATAGAGAGCCTAGAATTCATTACAAGAGTATATTTAGAGTATTTTAGATTTTAATGAAATATTTGTTAAAGATTTCATTATTTCACAACATAACAAAAAATCATTTTATTTGAAATGTTTTAGAAAACATACAAATAGTGATTTCCTTGGGGTTCAATGCAAGGTATCATAATTTATGGAAGGTTTACTTGATAGAAACCTTTTTCTTATGTTAAATAAAAACCAACCAATGTTTTCTTTAATAGCACAGACATGAACTTATGAACAATTGATGATATTGTACATACTAATGAATATAATGAATTTTCATGTGGTAGAGACAATGCAAAATTTAATAGGTCTCTACATGTGAAACATATTTTATAAATCTTTTTCAATATTTTGATAACTTGAGATTTATTTTATTTATTATTGATGTAAATTAATTAATGTTTTCAAGAACTAACCCATGGTGCCAATTTTTTTAACCTTTTGATGCATAAGGTGAAAAGTAAATTAAAAAATAAAATATGCATAGAATATGTTGAAAGCTATCCACATGAATGGGGAGGGGGAGGAGAGGGGATGTGTTGTATATTGATTTTAATACATAGTTGGGTAAAGCAAAGATAGAATAAATTTGAAATACTTACGAACTGAATAGGGTAATCAAAATAGTAACAACAAAATGTATTGGTTGACTAATGTATATACTAGTTATTCACATTGTGATACTTTCATGGGTATATCAAACTTACCAGCCCAACATTGCTCCACATAATCAAAGTCTCACAATTCATGGTTCACCTTGAACTATTGTATTGAAACTACATGGGGGTGTCACCTTTTGAATCTTTTGGAGTCCAAGGGTGCTACCACGTACCTCCATAGGGAAGAAAATATTTCAAAATCACACCCATGAACAAGAAAATAAGCTACCAAAGAATCTTATACAACAACTTCATAACCAATATCTCATCCCCAACAAATGTTAACATGTGTTTTAATCAATTGTGTCTCATTTTTGTAACCCATTATTTCATATGACTTTCTTTGTTATTTGCACCATATTGTATCCCAAATCATCAACCTCAAGATGATTACAAAATGATAATTGATCTTATAATCAATTAAAACTTGTTTGTATGAAGTTTATAACTATTTTCACAACTCCATGCCTTGGTTTTTGAAGACTTCAATTCTAACACCAAAGTTATCCAATATCCTATTTAAAATTGCCAAAGTAATCACTTTGGGCCACAATGAACCAATGTAACATAAAAAGCTAGTGCATAAACACACACAACTTCAACTCAATAAATCATGAAACAATGTAACCATATGCTACAAAGTAATAGAGTAATGTAATGTCTTGCATCAGATAAGCTCCTACATACTCTCTAATTGTGATTGACCTATGGGCCTTTAGGGATCAATTCACTTTGATTTCACTCTTTTGAGCTCCACTAATACTTCAATGGCAAACCTTAGTGTGGCAACCCAAACCCATATTTGGCAAACAAGGACAATAGAAAATACCGAATGCAACTCTGGTGCAAATAACATACATAGTATTAACCTAACTGACACAATTTAAAATGTTTCCCTCAGAAAAACTCCCCACATTAATGGACAACAACATTGCAAAACTAGTAAACTTGGGAGGTTGACAAAGTGAGACATACCACCAAGACCCTTTTCAACATACTCACTCCACAACAATAGCAGATATTGGTAATAGATCATCACTTTGGAGGTCTCACCCAGGTAGGTATTATCTCCTAGATACAAATCCCCAAAAGACCTCAACCAGAAGAATATTGATTCCCAACCACATTACTTTAGACTTGCCATGAAGATTGTTCCGAAATCTCTAGAGCCTTTCATCACATCCCTTATTGTTACCCCTAAAGACAATTTCAAAACCTAATTCCATCCTATTGAAGCCAACCCGTAACAAAAGAGTTTGTAAGCCTTAAAACAAACAAGGATATTATGTTTTCAAGAATGGGCATTCTTCCCACAATAGTTCAAGTAAGTCTACCAAGCTCCAAAAACTTCAACACCAAAATCCACAATGAAAAGAAATGCCTCCTTTCACCAAAGCAGTACCAACTATATCCACAATGCTCCCAACATCCATCATTAGTATCCTCCAAATCCAGCTCAGAAACACCATCACCTCTCCATCAATAAAAATAACCAAATTTTTTTTTAAAAAAATGCCGATTGTCATCACAACAAAAACAACCACTCTTCATAACTTGCAAGAAACAAACCATAAAACAAAACACTACAAAGATTGCACAAGACCACCAATTCCCATCAACAGTCAAAGCTTTGTTGTATACAACTTTTGATGGTTGATGGCAAAGTTTCATCACCATTAGGTTTTCATCCAACCCAATTTCTCATCACACCAACACCCACTAGCGCACCATGAAGGATGAATGGTAAGTAGTGAGAAAACAATTTTATGTTGGGTTCCAGTTCCTAGCTAACCATGGTGGTTAGTTCAGTTGCTTTTCTTTCTACCTACCTACTAACAACCCACAAGTGTGTTTGTTTCTAGGTAGGTAGTAAAAACAGGCCTTGCCTATGTATAAACCATCTACTTCCCTAGTAGTTACCTATCTACCTATATACCTATATATGAGACCTATTTCTTACAAAATTGGTTGCCAAGGTGAAACCAAATATTAACTCAGTTGAGGTTCATTGGCAACTGAGTTGTAATGGGCATCCAGTGGATGGTGTGCTAGTGGGTGCTAGTTCATTGTGGCCATCACTTTGTTATACTTTTATTTCGGAGAGAAATAAGGAACTAGTCCATTTTGAAGAATGTTCAATTGTGATTTAATAACATAGCGGTTATGATGAATAGTGAAATTGGTATGGTAGTGTAAAATCTAATCTCTCTTATACCAAACCTCATGACAAGCAAAGGTTTATGAGTGAGTGCATAGAATGATGTTTCCACTCATTTGTGCTTGACCATTTGGCGCATTACAACTTAGTGTGAACATGGTTCTAGCTTGCTCCATTTGTGGGCATGCTTTTATGTGTGTGCACCTTAGTGAGTTTCATTAGTGTTGGGTGCCAATTCTATTAGTGCATGACAAGCCTTATGAGCATGACCTTCCTAGTATAATCAATCCCTTGAGCTAAAGTCGCATAATTGGATTCCTCTCTGAAGGACATTTGTTCAATTGTCTACATAGTCACACTAAACCATTAATAGGAAATGATCCCCAAGGGTTTAGGGTTTAAGATCTATACTTTATCTATCCCCAACATAGTGACATCGAAGCATGTCTCAGTTTATGTTCCTTCTTTTATTATGTAATAGTGGAAGTTGCTTTCAACAACAATCAACACTCACAAAAAGGAGACAAAGAAGAAGATTTGAAGAGTGTAACCTGAGGGATGGCAGGATGGTTGCATGGTTGATGTTGGTCCAAACATGCCAAGGGCGTCCAACCCAACCAGACTGAACAAATAGTCCACTCGTGCAGCAGCTTGTTATGACTCAGTTGTGGATGAAGCCCAACCATGTTACCGATGGGTGTCACAGACATACTCTAGCTGTTGACATAAGCCTGACTAAAAGAAGGATACAATTGAAGTTGAACCCACTGGGATCTTGAACAAAATGGTCTTTGAGTATGAATGAACTGGTGACTACCTGACAAACAGGATCCTCACAATCTCTTAGGGACTGTGGTGTCTGGGGACTACTATGGAACATGGAGATGCAAAGACCTGCTCTAATTTACACTCAGTAAAAAAGGTATAAGCCTTACCATCTTCTTTGGAGCTGCATATGGCCCTCTATCAAAAGAAACACTAGTAGTTATACACTCGAAAGTCTCTAGCCTGTTGTGCTAGACCTCTAAGGATTTATGCCGAATCTGCCATGCAGATGGTGAAGGTCGTGAGACCCTTGAGGCAATCCATGTATATGCAGAAGAATAGTGCAGCGCTATATGAAGCTCCTTTGAATAAATTTTCACAATTGGTGGTCTGCACATCTGTGATGGAGGTTTATCCTTTGGTCCTCATAATGGTGATGGTGCCATTACCTTCTGTATGGATCTTGGTACAAGCAACAACAGACTTCCCTGAAAGACCTGAACCCGGCTGAGCTAGAGGCCTCTCCTTGATGGGAATAGTTCCTTGCACTGGCCTTGGTGGCAAACTTAGCAGCCGCTTGTTGATGTCATTGAGAGTCACAGCCCCTTCAACACTGTATGGTTTCAAAAGTGCAAAGGGATATGTAACAGGTGTTTGTGATTTCAGTTTGAATCTAGTTGGACCAGTTGATGGTTTTTGACCTGCAATCATCATCATCAAGCAGCAGTCCTCAGCTATAGACTCGACTGGTGAAGATTTGTGAAGTATGAGTTCGTGCACAGAACAGAAAATTGGTATTTCATTCTCATGCTTACACCCCAGTCATCTTATACATGAATCTATAGTTTGAGGAGAGCATTACCAAAAAGGGGTGGCTTGGAAAAGGGTGTCGCAGGACCCTGCAACATGTCAGCTTCTTGTTGATGCTGTGGCTGTGGTTGCCAAGGTTGTGGGCAATCTCCTGCAAGAATACTACACAATACTATCAATTTTTGTGACCTTCCCTGCAACAAAATCTTGGAGGACATGTCATAAAATTGGTCTAGAAATTACTTTGAGTAAACAGCAGGTCTTCTCCTGGCTAACAACTGTATATAAAATGTAAAGGATAGTACCTGGATGGAATTCATCAAAAGGCAACCCTGACAATATCCTGAAAACAACAGCAGAATGTACTCTCAACTCACTGCAGAAAAAGTCACAATGATAACCATACAAGAAAGAGTTTTCTATGAATTCAATCTGTCCAGGTGTTTGGTGTGCTATTATATCCCTGAAAACCTAGAACTTTTAACAAACTGATCAGGCTGGATTGCCAGAACATGGTGATGAGAACTGTAAAACAATTATTCAGACCACTGAGCAGCAATCCAAATTGGAATGCAATTAAGCAATCCAAATTGGAATGCAATTAAGCATTCCAATGATAGGGGGAGTCAGCAGGTTACTTTATTCAATACCCACTTTGGTCTGTGTGTTCCTGGAATGATCTATGCATCTAAGATGACTTACATCTCAGATATGTCTGGCAATGGAGCAGTCTTATGAAAATTGATTGTCTCCAATGGATAACAAGCATTGTACCTGTTCTGCTCAAAGCACCTCACCATCCATTTTTCCCCCCACTGTTGAACATTTGCAATTGCAGGTCCAGAGGCATCTTCTGCAAATACAATGGAAGAAAATATAATGTCTGCAAAGGCCAAATATCATGAGCCAATGCACACAGCCTTGAAGCAGACCTTGTAAAGAGGCCAGATGCATACCATTTCTTGTGCACCATAAAAGACCTGGTGATGTGGGAAAAGGCACTATGTTATTCTCTGAGCCGAGGATTGACAGATTTATGCAGTCCTGTTTCACAATACATCACCAACCCTATCAAATTAGGCTTGATGAAACAGACATGTAAAAACTCACAATATTGAGAGTTTCAGGCTGATAACTGGATATCATCTTACCCCAAGACCAGAAGCCAGTACAGGAGTAGCTGAGTCTGGTGGGAGCATATCAGTTCTTGCTCCAGATAATTGCAGCATCCGCCGCCTTTTGTATCGCTGATTCTGTTGGATGCCATAGTCAGATGAAGGAGAGCCCTGACTGTCAATTCCTGAAGCACCACAACAACCAAGTCAAAAACCTAGTGTCAGCCTATGAGGATTCCATGTGTTGTGTTGTCACTTCTTGAACTACAGAGAAAGACCAAACATCAGCACTGCCTCTCAGAACAAAATCTTTTGCAATTATGCAAAACAAGTTACAAGCACTCAATTATTGCAAAAAAGCTTTTTAAGCCATGAAAACATCTGCAGTCAAATCCTCTCTCCAGGAACCAATTCTGAGCTCCCCCACAATGCAAAAATTATTTTCTGGAAAATTAGAAAGTTGAGCAAACCTTTGCCTTGAATATCAAATGAGAAGAGAGAAGGATTGCAGTATCTTGAATCTGTAACTGGAGATGAAGCAAACAAGGCATGGGAGTCTCCTTCATTTTGAGTCAAATCATCCCAAAATGACCTAGAAGTGGCCGCTGCCACCACTGCACATCACAGAATGATTCAGTCAGCCAGCCACAAATGAAGGAAGATGGAGACTGGTTTAACAGCCTCTTCCCATTCAGTACCATCACAATTCAACAGCTGAAGTTTTCTCTAAGAAGTAAGTGTGAAGCATGTTTATGACGCTGACCTAAAGGAGACTCCTTGAAATCAAGCTTGAATAAATCATCTTGCCAGTACCAAGGCTCTGCTGTATCACCACCCCTCCCTGCCATCTGCTGCGAAGGAGGCAGCAGGAACCACCACCACGTGCATCTATAATTGCAAACCCATCATTGCATTTTGCTTCCGATCCTAGAACGGGAGAGGCACCTGGCAGGAGCTCACGCTGTGCCTCTTCCCTTTGCCTTTCGGCTTAACATGACATAATAGCCAGGTAGGAGCCAGCACGTTCATACTCAAGCTCTTCCTCTCTGCACAGAACACCGAAAACGAGTGGAAGAGTTGGATCTCTGCTTTAGCGTGAAAGATATCCGTCCTCGCTTAACACGACCATCACAGACTGAGAGGTACCCGGGTATGTCGTAGGATGCGCAGGGATTCGGCTTCCGATGAGCTTCTTCTTGGGAGCGATTCTGGATTGATCCAGAGGAAAGCTTCGAGAAAGAGACTTCACAGACGCAGATTATATATACGGCGGGATTTGTTGCACATATCGCCGCGAAATTTCCGATGAGCGAACTGTGCAAGAAATCGATGTAGCAGACGTTTTGGATTTCTTGCAAGAAGCTCATCGCGAAGCTCCAAAACCTCTTCAACTACAGCGTCTATAATGTGCACGAAGGTGCGGTCCAAGTAGGCAGCAAAACGATTTGGGACGTGTGCAACGTGGGAAGGGAGTTCTGAAAATGCAAAATTTTGCAATGCGAGGAGCCAGAGACTTGAGGACACCAAAAAAAAAAAAAAAAAAAACAAAGAAAAAAAAG
>Ga0116227_10006605_pt1 | contig 23363 bp, 21 predicted proteins | sample S1TSphgellanicum_FD_89693 | JGI IMG/M metagenome (GOLD analysis project Ga0116227, IMG submission 89693) | Host-associated microbial communities from peat moss isolated from Minnesota, USA - S1T2_Fb - Sphagnum magellanicum MG | ecosystem: Host-associated > Plants > Peat moss > Unclassified...
ACCACACACACCAGCCCCCCCCGAGAAAACCCCCCTACCCCCCCCCCCCCCCCCCCCCCCCATGAGTCATCCTGCTTTACAAGAACAAAGATTGCTTCTTAGTCTTTCAAAATTTCACTTCCAAACCCAAAAGTGGGATACAGAGGGCTTACTCACCAGTCCAAGCATGTGAGAATGATAATCACCATGCCATCCAGTGAGAAGTAGATAGCTCCCTACCGATAGGATTCTTCGCCTTGAACGTGCTGTAGGATCTTCATTGACCTAGCAAAACTCTTCAAAACATGGACTGTAGTATCTTGTTTGCAATCGGCATGTGGACAGGATACTGAATCTTCTATGCCACACTACCTGTACACAAGATTTCCTGATGGCAACACCATCCTCCTGTCAGCATTCTTCTTGATTGCTTCTCTAGCAACATTGTGTGGTCTGTTATTCAGTACCCGTGGGATGTGACAGATCTGAAAGCTCTCAAATGACCTTGTGAGAGTCAACACTTGGTCCAGATAATGCTGTATATGAGGTTTCCTTGCCTCATACATACCACTGACCTGCAAAACACAGTTGTTGATTGCAACTCAGATGACGACTGAGCACATCACTCATGAGCATCAGTCTACTAAGCTAAGCTTGAACATAAAACAGGTCTTGATTACCTCAGAATACAACCATGACCCAGAACTAGTCGTGCAATTCTGGAGATTCTTTCCTGGTTTAATCATCTTAAAACACACATGGAGTTGAAGAAAAGAACCAAACTCTACAATTTCTAGGCCTCTAAAACTTGGATTCATTGACCCAAGACAAATGATGAACTCAGCTGCAACAATGTATCACCTGCCTGATGATGAGTTGAGAATCACCATGGACCAGGATATGCCTTACACCACTGTTCAGTGCAGCCTGCAGGCCATGAATTAGTGCAAGGTACTCTGCACTGTTGTTTGTTGCTGCATTGAAACCAAGATACTTCGAAACCACAATCCCTCGATGCATCTTTGTTGGGCTGATCAGAATTGCCCCAATTCCAGCATGTCCACCAGGATGTGGTTTCACAGATCCACCAAATAACAGAATATAGGGTAACGACTTTGTACCTGTACAACAACAACAAGCTCAGAGTTTCAAGAACAAACCTGAACTTAGTTCTTCAATCTTTCCTATGAAATGCTGAGGCGATATTTCTTTCGAAGTAAACTGCAAGAAATCATATAAAGAAGGATTTGACAGTCTTTGAAGGGTGTGCTAGAACACCATGCATTCTACAGCTTCTGTGGTTTCGGACTCCAAGAACAATTTGTAGAACATGCATTCTACATGATTGAGAAGAAGCTGAACAGCTACAACAAGTCTCTGGCAAAGAACAGCACTCCCATTTGCAAAGCTCACATTTCATGCATCATGTGGGCACATTCCAGTACCGTAAGAATCTCCAAGCAAGCAAGCAAGCCGAGGTGCAGGCATGCTATATGACACATCCTGAGATCCTCAAGCATACCATATCCAGAGAAGATCAAAGCGTTTGTTATGGAAGAGTTACCAAAAACGACAGTGGAAGGGGAGACAAGATTTGTGAGAGATCTGAGACAAGATGCGGAACCAAGACGAGAAGACAAATCGCAAAACAACGCACCAGACCACGGTTTCTTATGACCGAGATACTTCTCACGGAAGAGATGCAAGAAGTTCCTCCATGTCTCAATTCCTTCCGGAGAGTTTCCGAACACGGTGCTGGCGTTGTTGGTCATGGCAGCTAGTACACACGACAGTCTCCTGTTGCCGGAGAGACTCTCCTGGCTAGCCCAGTTACAGAACGTGGCCAGCCATCGCTCGGCATCTCCGATTCCAGAGAAGCGAGAGACGATTATATCATTCTCTCTCGCAGGTCGAAAATGCTCGTTGCGGTTGGCTCTCACATCGCGTCGCAATTTGCGGCTCAGCGCATACGGCATGATTGATATCGATGATCGTGCTATGCGACAGTCAAGAATACAATCGTCTCATCTTCTTCTGCGTCTCCTCCGCTTCCCCCGCAAGCAAGAACTCATGAACATACTTCAACAACAATGTCCATGCAGAGAGCATGAGAAACACACGTAAAGAGACATCGGATATGCGCGTGATGTTCTAGAGAAAGGAATGAAATTGTCTCAATGTCTCTGCCATGAGAAAGATCGAAAGAAAAGAACGGGGTTTCTGAAGGACTCGATCAAGAAGTTGAATGGCCGCGCCGTCTTTTTGCGCGCTGATGTACGCCGTCCTGCTGCACGCCGCCTTGCTTCTCTTTCTCTATTGGTAGCAGCGAGAGCGAGCGAGACAATTCAGATTGCTGTCTCTAATAAAAGCAGCTAATGCGCGCTTTCCTCTCGATCCGTATAGGACACAGCAATAGTGGGCCCCTGAAGGTTTTCGCAAAGAGAATCCGCGATCGATGCAAAGTGCGCCAGGAGGTGATCGACTGGGATATAAAGTGTACGTAACTGACAAAGCTGCGGAAGTCACAGCCTGATCAAGATGAGAGAGAGAAACTCCCCTGAGAGAAAGCGTGAAGGTCGGCGTCTCGACGGCGAAGGCATTGAATGCGAAAGATATGTGCGTAACTGACAAAAACGTGAGCAAGCTAGCATTATCATGAGAGAAAGTTGTTAGAGAGAGAGAAAGCCGGCGCTTCGACGGTGGAGGCATTGAATGTGGAAGGAGAAGAAGGCGAGAAACTTGTTTGAGGATCACGACAGAAGCTCGCGAGAAAATTGCGCATAGGCGCTTCCGACGGTGGAGGCGCTGAATGTTGAATGCCTCTTGCAATTGTTGCTAATTCAGGACCGCAGTTTCCGGAATATGTCTTGTACATGCTGTTGCATCGCGTCGCGACTCCCGTGAAGAGATCTGTCTCTCTCTCTCTCTCTCTGTGTCTCTGCATCCAACATAGCTATCAGCTGCCGCTGCAGTCCAATTGCACTTCAGGTTTGTTTTTCTGGCAGTAGTGACGCCCATGGTGCATTTTTTAGAATGATCTTGAGGCTCTCTTGCTGTTGGTGAATGATCCGTTTCTCTGTAATGAGTGTTAGCCTTACAGATCATCTTGATGCTCCTCCGTTGGTTTTATGTAGGCCGCAATGTCAAGAAGCAACATCAATGTGTCACGGCGTGCGGAAGATTTTCCGCTACAAGTAAGTACTTTCTTTGAGCATTGTGAGGAACTGCTGCTATTGCACTTCTCATAAGAACAACAGTCTGAAGAACCATGGAGTGTCTGTTGAAGACAATGTCACACAGAAGGGGCAACTTGTTTGAGGATGTCTTCTTGACCTAGCTTATGGATTCTTGTGTTGTTCTATGAGCAGTACAGTGCATCATTGGAACAGTTTTGTTTTCTGCTCAGCAGTTTCCTAACTTCTGACACCTTGCAATGTGCATTGACAGTGCAGGTAAGAAACATTTCTGACGATAGGCTATGTATTTCTATGAAGCTGGGTGGAAGAACACACATGTGGAAATGGTGGCTGTTTCATAAGCACTAGAGAGTTGCATTCAATTTGAGTGGGTTCGTGCATGACTGAGTGAGTACCTTGGCAGAGGTGAGACACATAATAGTGCTGGGTTTTTCAAAGCTCTGATTGAATTTCTGAAGAATACATAGAACTGGGTCAGGAGGCATATCAAGGTCATGGGCAAATCTCTCCTTTAGTGTTCACCAATTTCAACAGAGTAAGATGATTGAGGCTTGTGCTGTGATTTGCAGTCAGTGGGCATAAGTATGAATCTCTCTGGTTTGAGTGCTACCTTGTGCAATTTAAGTACATCTATTATGGTGATTCAAGTGCATGATAGAACTCTAAAGGACATGGGTATTTCATGTAGCAAGCTGTTGTCTGAAGGAAGGCCCTTGAGCTTTATGTGTTGTTTGCATTGACAGGCAACTGCAGTAAATGAACAAGCCAGGAGAAGAGGGAAAAAACCAGACTCATTAGGTACTTGGGGATCATGTGGTATGAATTCTCCCAGGTTCTAAAAGCTGAAGGCACAGGTAAAGTGCTCTATGTAGTCACTGACAGGAAATGATCTGATCTACAACATGAAGATCTACAAGAGTAGTTTTGTTCAGACTGATGCCAGGTGCAATTTAAGTCACTAGAATTGATTACCCATTGTTCTTGTTGAAGATTTCCCATTCTTCCTCCCTCATCTTGTCAATGTGGTAAAATAAAAGGCTTGAAACAATCGCAATGCGTTGTCCAGGATTTCATTTTCATTTTTGAGGCAGAGCATGGCATATATTGGTAGAAATGGCCATGTTGCATGCTGAGGAAGTGTATATCCCTTCTCTGCATTGTTCTGTTTGTTTTTCTTGTGTTCAATTAAATGTATTCATCTTCTGTTAACATCCACAAGGATTTAAGGTGTTAAATCACACACCTGCACCTCAGCTGGAAGGTCTTTAGCAGTAGATGGTGCACCCTGATGGTTGCATGAAATTTGAGCATGGTATGTGTGTGTTATTCTGCTTGCTCAGGAATTGTCAAAACTCTCCCTCTTCATGTCCCTCTTTGCAAGATTTGACACTATTTGCCTGTGAATGCATGTAATCCCAGGCACTGAGCTTGTAGGTAGAAGTCACACAGAAGGATTTGCATTCATTGAGTTGCAGGCTAAACCTGTGCTTGTTGCAGTCCAGGAAAGGATTCCTTCCCATGGACTACGTATTTGTTTGGAGCTGTGCATGTACATGTCTGTGCACCACTAATCCTTGGATTTCATTCTGAGGCAGCAATTTGGTACACTTTCCCCCATTTGGATATGTTTTTTCATGTGATATTTTAATAGGGGCTATGATCCAGGTTGCAGAGCATTATGAAATGTAAGTACATGCTGTGCTTGATAACTGTGGCATGTTAAGATTTCATTGCTAGACTAACAATGTTCAGAAGCAGATGATTGTCTAATATGAATTTGCTTGCAACTGATATTGCAGTTTGCAGGATAATGGGGAGTATGCAGCACAAAATCCTTTGAAGGATTATTTGAACCATATGTGACCCTCCAGAGGAATCTTCAGAGCTCCCAGATTTATCTCATCCAGCAAGATGTGTTATAATGAAGCAGACAAAGTTGCCAAGGAATTGAGAAGCACATTGATGACATTGACAGGAGGGCAGTTTTGCAGTCAGGAAATCCTCTTTTACTTCCTGCATATGTGTTTGGATGGCATGGTGATACTCAATTTTCATCATCATTTCCATTGTACAATTGGACCAGTAAGTTATCCCTCCATATTCTTGTGTTTGGCTTCATGGCATGAAAATAATTGAAACCTGAAAGGGTAGAAGCAACCCTATTGCTAGTCAGCAACATTTGTTAGGGGCTATGTTAGGACTAGTTCAGCAAAGAAGAACTCTCAAGGAGAACTTCTCTCTCATCTCACAGTGCCTAAAATCAGGACAAAGTGAGGAATCACAGACTGTGAAATATGACACTGTTCCAGATGAAAGAATAACCCACAGAAATGTTCAGAACCAGGCCTCAACAATAGAAATGAGTGCAAAATAATTTTTTTGGTCACATGACTACAGGTCCCCAAAAATGTCTAGATTGGATTTCCATCTTGATTATTAAGTAACTGAAGTTTGGATTGATGTGAAGATTATGGGAGACTCTGAGGCAGTGTCTGACCTCTTCTGGATGCTGTGTGGTGAAATTCTGTTCCAATGCTCACCTGGTGCCTGACAATGAACAATGTTTCACTCCACAGGCAAGTTGCTTTGAACTTCCCTATGCCCATTGCAATTTGCTTGCAAAAGTTTCCTAATTTCCCAATCTAATTTCCATGAAGTGTGAATTCTGCTTGTTTTTCATAAGAGGCTGTTAATGAACCTCAATTAATTAAAAACATTCTCAGAGATTTTGTGAAATTTTCTGATGCTGTAGGGAGCAATTTTATTTGGTCATTCCCTCTCTTTTATTTTCTGTTTGTCTACATTTGATAAGTCTACTTCCTTAGTGTGGTCACCACATTATCTTTGTGAGTGAAGGACCTCAGTTTAAGAAGGTCCCCATAACCTGATCTCGGTAAGCGCAACTACACAATCCTAACAACCACTAAATGTTGCAAAGAAAACTCCCTCAACTCTTCAACATTACACAAACCAAACTCTCTACAACCATACATACTCATTTTGGACTTCAATTTTTCCTTCCCTAACACCTAACTAAACATTCAAACAATGTGTAACAACACCTCCATCAAATACATAGCAACCCATAAGTTTTAACATTTTAGCGATGCCACATAGCCACAACCTCTCTCACTGCGCTTTATGTTAACCAAAAGAATCTTGTATCATACAAAACTAAAAACTGAGCATAGAGTTCAATAACATCCATTTTCCTCTCCAAGGTCAGAGCTTAGATTCCTTCAACTTTCACTCTCTCCATAGCTTTCTTACCTTCATTGACATCCCCCTTCCTTGCTTACATACTCCATCCTTCTACATGCAGTCCAAATCATAACAATCAAGAACCCTCAAAACTCCCCTTACAAAACTACATGTAATCGTGCTTTACTTCTTCAATATTGCTACTTAACTCTTTGAAACTAGTCTTTAGATAACAATCCAAGAGTTTCCTTCAACATCACTCCAGTCAAGTTCTCCTCCTATGCATTCAAGGATTCCAAATAATTGAAGATACCCGCAATAACCCTCAATTCAAGATTTTGTAATCCATGCTTGTCCACTTTGGGTATTCTACCTTGTTTTCTTTAGCTATTGAAATATTGTCTTTGTAAAAGCATATTTAGATGGTTTGCATTGAATGTTTAGAAGAGTTCACATTTTACACTAGTTAAATTTTTTTATAATAATGATAATTATCAAACTATAATTCCAATGGGCATTTTGTGATGTTTGTGGTTAAATTATTGATGTATCACCTTATAAATATGACTACATATGTGATCGGTCAAAAAAATTATATGAAAGCTTGGAGTTTTCAATATGAAATGAACTATTAATCATGAAAAAATGAGGCAAATAGATTTCTTAGAAATATTTGTAGTGAAAATGTTTCAATGCATTTTTACTTTTAAACTCTTCATTTGATTTTGATTTTTTTAAAAATTGACTTGGGCACATGAAGGCAAAGGGTGAGCTTTGATGAACAAATTCGCTTCTTGTCAATTTGATCAACGTTGTCAACTCAATGATCATGTGACAACAAATCGTAGGTTTGTATTGCTTTGTTCTTTCCTTTCACTAATGTAAATCAGCAAGTTACAACCACAAACATGCAGAGAAATACTTTTCCCTGTTGTAAAAAACCACGATTACAACACAAGAAAAAAATGTTTCAATTGCTTGGTTTTTTAGCTCTTGTGTCCTTTGGACTTGTTCTTGGCCACTTTGTGCATGCTAGGGTTTTCAGCATTGTAGACACACAACACTATAGACGCAAGTGGTTTGTATTGTAGAGGTCAATGTCTATGGACTCCCCAACCTTCACACCAAATTCATTTCTCAATTTGTTCATGGACAGTCAAGGAGGTGCTTCCTCTTCCATACCGATTAGTATTGTTCCAAGACATCCAGGACTTCAAGAGAATGTAAGCAATTTGTGGAAAAATGCGCAATTTCAATTTCTCCTAGATATTTGCGAAAAGAAATTTTAGGAGTACAATTGGAAGCCTTTCAAGGAAGCAAATTGGAAAGATTTTACAAAATAGTTGAATGCACATTTTCTAGGAGTGCATTAGAGTTAGAAGCAAGCACGTGACAAGTGGAACAAGATGAAGGATAAGTATGAAACGAGAAGAAGAAAACTTAGGTGACTAGTGCATCCCCTTCTAATTGGCCATGGTTTGAGAAATTTGATTAGATGTTTGGAGGCACAACCAAAATTAATAGCATTGCCAATGCATATCAAGGAATGCATAATTTACATTCACATTCTAAGATTCAAAGCAATAGGCCTTACATGTAAAGGATCTTGTACCCATGCTTTGAAATTACCCTGTCAAGCCAAATGGAATAAATTATCGGAAGTCCATAGGAAAATAATGGTTAACTGATCGAAATGAGAAGCAAAAATCTTTTGATAAAGATGTTTTTCAATCATATCATCATGTCTTTCAAAGTCATGTGCGTTTGAGGTGAATGAAGATGATGTGACATGTGACACTCAAGAACACTTGACACATGCAATGTGTAGGCATGACATATACATCGGATAACCAAATTTTTATATAATCTCATAATAAAATCAATTATAAGTTTTGATTTTTTCCAACTAGACATTGTGCCAATTATTTATTAAGAACTCATAATGTTATCAACTTTGAATTTTTATTTTTTTCACTTTGGTGGTTGTATAATGTGTGCAATGTCATATATAGTCATTTAGAGGATAAGAAACACACATTCAACCAACATTGGTACAAAAAAAGACATGAAAAGTTATTTCATGGAAATTACATCCTTTAGTGATTTTATGTGAACATTGTTTACTTCAAGCATTGAATTTTTAAAATGAATTTTTTTATTTTGTGAAAAAAATTGAGAAAAAATTGGAATGTTTTTTAGTAGAAAATCTCCCATTTTTACAAAATAATTTATCTGAAAAACTAAATTAATATATTTGGAATAAAAATGGATGATATAGATTAAACAATAATCCTTGACATTCAACATGAAATGAAAACCCACCACATCTTTTATCTTTTTTTCGCATTAATTAAACAAAGTTGGAGCTTTTCATTTCTTGTGCAATAATTTTGTGTTTTCTTTTCTTTTTGTGAGTTGTCCAAAAATATGAATCTATTGTAAGTTTTTCTTTCTTTCCCAACTTTATGATATTGAATATTTGCTATACCCCTCCCCAAAAAGAAAAATAAATCAAATTTACACAAGAAATTAACATTTCTCCAAAAAACTAATAAAATGTTTTGTTGAAATTTTTTATGAATGGTAATTACTATCACATGGAAAAATAATCAAAGATTAATTTTGGAGTATCATTCCAATAAAAGACTATTCAAGTTAAAGTGTAAATCTCTTAGTTTGGCTAGTTTAATTGGCTTCCTTGGAATAATCTAGTTATTAGCAGTATGTATTTATTTATCATTCCCAAATTGCTAGGGGATGAAACTACTTGGGTAGTTGGTCCTTAAGGACAAGGTGAATGGCAAGCATTTGATAATCAACTAAGTGATGTGGCGGAGATGTGGATAAAAGCCTAAAATGTAGGAAGGGATGAGGTGTGTGTGGCTTGTGGGGGAGGACTTTGTGTGGGTTCTTTTTATACTCCTCAACCTTTCCTCATGTTCATTCTCTTCTCATGTATGTTGTTCCTTGCGAGGTTCAACGGAGAAACAAAAGACATTAACGGAGGGGGAAAATTGTACTTATGTGAAAAAGCAATGAAAAGGGAGATAGAAGGTTGTGTCACATCTTTTCTTGTTGGTTGGTTTTGCCTTGACTTTTTGGATTTAATGAAAATAGTTGGTTCTAATTTGATATGGAATATTGTAGATCTTAATGTAATTAAATTTTTTCTTCAACTTTCACTTCCTAAAATGTTAACTAAAAATTAGTCATGAGACGATAGTTATAACATGATGGTATCTGTTGCAAAATAATACGCAATAAGACAACAACTACAAAAGATGAAAACAACCCATTAGTGATGTATTTTCTCTAATAGAAGTATTGTTCAAGGATTGAAAAATAACTACCTTCCAACTTTCGATTTCTAGTTTTGATTTTCTTAAGGGAAACCATTTTCAAAAGTGCTTTTAGATTTCTTGTGTGAAGATTAAAGGTAGCACTACCTTCCAATGGACAGTCCCTTTCTAGATGTTTTTTCATTTTTTTTGTTTATTTTTGTATTTTGTATCCTTCCCCTTGAAATGGGATTCTCGCTATTTGGTTTTTGGTTTTATAAAAAAGATGACAAATTTTGTTTTTAAAAATTCTTGGATCCATAATAGGAAAAATTAGACTTTTTGAGATACCTTGTCAATTCAAAGGTTGAAAAAACAAAATACTCAACATTAAAAAAGGTGGGATACTAAGTATGCCCTTGAAAAAACATCACTCTTTCACTCTTACATCATGGATATTTTTAAAAATTAAACAAATAAACCAACAAAAAACAAAAAGACATATTATTCATTTTGTGGACATCTATTTGCCATCAAAGGAGTAGAACCTAAAAACACAAGGTGTGATAATATGCAGCATGCAATTCAAACTTTTTGGGTTGTCATTCAAGGTCAAGGATCACAAAAATACTTTAAGACAAACCCCTTATTCTAGTCCATGACTTGGAATTGCCATTCCAATATAAAACATCAATATCCACCAATATAGTTGAATATCATCCAAGTTACCAAATAAATTTCAAAAAAATATGGACTTCTATGAAACATTTTTGAAAAATAATAAGGATGATGAAAAATTGTCTTTGCAATGGGAAAACAAGCATCTACCTATTAAGGAAAATAATATGTTTGTTTTTTATATTTTGTTTCTTTATCGCATTGAAATATCCCAAATCATGGTGTCCCTTGTTATGTTCTTAATACCATTGGGAAGCCCTTAGTGATTACAAGTGCACCGAGGTGTTTTAATAATGCTTAAATTTATGGTGCAAGAATTATTGAATAAGTTTGTCATTAACAATTCAATAAAATCAAAACTACAATTGTGAGGAAAATTGGGGGCAACATGTTAGTATCACTAAAAAGCCCTTAATGAATAGGACTTCTCAAAGGCAATTTTGTAATTTTAAACCTTAGGTGGGGGAAATATGGAATTTTGAATCATTGTTGTCGTGGGAAATTAATTTTATATATATCTTTCCATAATTAGGGGTCTTGTTCACACTTGGAACAATTACATAATCATGTTCACACTTGGGCCTATGGCACATGCCATAGTAGTTAGAGTTATTCATAAAATCTCCTAAATATGACATTGAAAACCTCTTTTGGCAATATATAGGCTATGATGGGAAACATGGCAAGATAATTTTGAATTGTGATTCATTCAAAGGGGAATTGCATGAATCCATTTTTTAACAATATCTTTATTATTGCAATTTCAATTGTTGCATTTGCATAGTCAACCACTTTGTGATAATTAATTGAACACTTTGAACAAAGTTTCATGATGATGTCAATTTTTGAGCTAAAGATGCTCAAAACACACCACCTATTACAAGCAAAGATAGTTGATTTAGCCTCTTTGTAGCTTAATTGGGAAGCAAAATTGACCTACATAACTTAATTTAAAAGCAAAGTTGACCCTTGCCATTTTTACAACCAAACATGCCTAATTTGGTCAATTTGCTAAGTTAAATTAGGTTTTTGTCATAGGTTTTGATTGTTTTGACTTTGTGCATATGATAATTTTTTAACATAATATCTCTTTTAGTGTTCAAATCTATGTGGGTGGCTGATACTTTTCTCTCAAGAAACACATGATGGATTCAAGTTCAAACTAAAAAAATAGAACAAATAAAGCAAATTAATTTTCATTTTTTTTGCAAAACATGAAAAATCATGCAATGTGATTCAACACAAAACCATAGAAGGTGCAAAAAGATAAACTCAAAAATGCACTAAATAGAGCTTATTAAAGGGTATTTAAATATCTTGCTTTTGAAATAACCTCAAGTAATGTCTAATGGGTGTCAAATTATTCTATTTTTTTTTCAAATGATGTGAAAAATAATACAAGGTGTAACTAATTCAAAAGGAAGTAAAAATTTGTAAAAAAATTAAATGTAAATAAGGTGTTTAGAATTCATTATGAGAAATGTACCTAAAATCAATTTAGAATGTTATCAATTTTAATGAAATATTTTTTTAATCATTATTTCATAGCATATAAGAAAAATCTCTAAAAATATCAAATGTTTCAAAAAATATACAAAGAGTGACCTGCCTCAAAGTAATGTATATTTTTCTCTTTAAACACACTATTCTCCAAGAGTGATACCTTTACCCTTGGGTTAGTTTCATCATTAAATAATGTGTTGAATATTGAAATGAATTTTTATGAAAATATGATGTTGAGGTGTTGAAAACCCAAGCTCACATGAATCTAATGCTATGATCTGAATTAACTCACTTCTCATATGACAACACATAGGTACTAGATTATTGTACCTCATGGGGGGGAAAAAAGAATTTTAAAAAAACTTAATGAATTTCTAAAGAAAATTGATTTAATTATTTTTAAAAAGAATTGATTATTTAAATAATTATTATTATTTATTTTGTCATTGTGGAAGGTGCTCTAAGTATGTTCTAGAGAACCACTGAATTATTCTTGATGCATGAACAAGTTATATTGCCCATGTTCGGATATGGCAGGCATGTGTGCATGGATGCAAACTGGGAACCATGGTTAGTGAACCCTTGGAGATCTAGGTCCATCACATATCCCTTGAAGAGGCAAGCTACAGTTTCAGCTAGTGGTTCATTAGTAACAGAAATGACAAATGACCCACCATGAGCTTTGCAAAACCCTAGCTTCTGCTGACCCACCTTGAGCTTTGCAAAACCCTAGCTTCTGCTGACCCACCTTGAGCTTCTCTGATTTCTCTATGCAAAAAACCTACTAGTTTTGTGGAACCCACCTTGAGCTTTGTACTAATGATTGATGCACCATGACCCAACTGGTGGAATTATCCAAATCTTGAACTTGTGCTGATGATTGATGTATGATGACAACAAATATTTCCACAGACATCTCCAATTCTGAGCTTCTTGTTGCTGATGATTGATGTATTATGACAATTTTTTCAAACACACTAGTGGGCACTGGGTATATGCAATCCTGAGCTTCATCTGATAATTGATGGTTGGTTATATGCATGAAAAATCCAAGAGCAGCAAAATATAAGAGAAACATATTACACCCCATGATACATGACAACCCTCATCACCGTGCTTTTTTTATGGCAATTTTTTGCCACTGACAATATCTTTTGGGGAGAAAATTCTGGACAAATCTGTTTTTTTCTTTTCCAGTACATAATTTCAACTAATTTAATGTTTTTGGGAAAAAAGTTCCAATTCTTTTACCTCAAAAATTTGAAAAAATAAAAATAAATCTCTGAACTACATAGGTACTCACATTGTACAATTGATGAAATTCCATACCAAAGAGCATCTCCACCCACACTCCCTATTTGGACCTTTACCAATGTTTACCACATCCAACATAGAGTATTAATTATTTGAAGTCATCACCACCCATAAAACATGCAAAATTGAACAGAGTAAAATAAAGCGAGAGACTATTTAAATGTCACCACCCACCCAGGCCAATCCTTAAAGTAGTCATTTGATGAAACCCTAGTCATTTCTCTTTTACTAGCCCCTTTTGTAGATCATTGTATCATATATGCATATGTAGAGGTCCAAAATAAAGGTTCACAGTTCAAACTCAGTTTCAAAATACGTAAGAATTGTATTTTTGGGGCAAAATAATGTGTGCGGGGCTGGCTATCATACTCCTGCTGGAGATGCTCTAATTAACTTGCTTTTTAAAAAAATTAATTTTTAATCTATTTTGAGAAAAATGAAAAGCCTTAAAAATTTTGCAAACATGAACAACAACAACAACAAAGGGCTAAAATAGATCACCCAGTAGATCACATTCGGTCTGGGAGAAACACCATAAAATGATATACAATTCATGAGCTACAAGAAGAACTAAAGCAGCTTCTGAAGATCTTTTGATGCGACTTCCTGAAGACCTCATCAGTTAGTTGTCAGTGCACAATATCTTTGACACAAACTCATATGATACCATCAAATTCCCAACCACCCACCAATTGTTTCCATCTTGGGCAACAAAATCATTAGGCTGATATGCACTACTAGTCTACCACCCTGAGTATTCAATGTGCGGTATTGAACAAAACTTTGCTTGTGTGCTCAACGCTCAACAACTTGTAGGAATAATCCAACAATCAAAAGATATGAGGAGTTGGTGCGCATGAGAGGATAATGTGATGAAAGTTCTTTGAATCCTCCCTTCCCAGCTAGTCACAGGAGAGAGCTTCTGTAGCTACACAATTCGTGGTGCACGATTATCTGTAGGATACGGGATTTTGCCTTTGCCTCTGCCTGAGTTCACAGGCACATGAGAATCTGTGAAGCCCCTGAACTAGGGTCCTGAATGCATATGTGTATGCTCAACACTCAACTTGTACAAAAAGATAAGAGAGTTGGTGTGCGTGAGAGGATAATGTGAATGTAAGTTCTTTGAATCCTTTCCTCACTACTCACAGGAGAGCTTCTACAATTCATGGGTTGTAAGATCTCATGCAAGGTTATGCCTGACAAGCAATGAAAAGAAGACAAAAGGAGAACCTCCATGGTTCTTTATGTATAGGTAGGGGAGGCCCTTGCTCTTAAGGGCTTTCCCTACTTTAGGAATAGGGGAAGGCTTGCTCTTAAGGGCTTCCCCTACTTTAGGAATAGGGGAAGGTTCGCTCTTAAGGGCTTCCCCCTACTTTAGGAATAGGGGAAGGTTTTCTCCTAAGGGCTTCCCCTAGTTTGAGGTCATAGGGGAAGACTTGTTCTGAGGGCCTCCCCCTAATTTGAGGGTCATAGTCCCTGTTGACTGATTGACTGGGATCTTACACGTGGGTTGTAAGATCTGACGCAAGGTTATGCCTGAGAAGCAATGAAAAAAAGACAAAAGGAAAATCTCCACGGTTCTTTACATATCGGTAGGGGAAGGCCTGCTCCTAAGGGCTTCCCTGCTTTAGGAACAAGGGAAGACCTGCTCTGAGGGCCTCCCCTAATTTGAGGGTCATAGGAGGCCCTCTAATGTAAGGGTCATAGCCCCCCTATGACCTTCAAATTAGGGGAGGCCTCAGGAGAAGCCTTCCCCAGTGTGTAAAGTACAAAATATTTTTCATGGGAAGTTACCTTTACATTTTTTTAATAAATTTTTTAAACTTTTAATTTTTTTTTAAATCCTTCTCTGCACTGTAATCTCAACTTGATAGCAAGCGTAAACTATGTTAAGAAGTAACCACACCCAAAAAATGATGCAAGTGAAAATATCTTTAGACAAAGCGAAAATTCAGGAAAACCAAATGGAAAGAAGAGGATGGGTGTTTTGGAAAACAAAATGCCCACTCCTATAAGCTTTTCATTTTTTTTAAATACTCACCTCTTGCACATGAAATATTACCCCAAACAAGTGTGTCTAGCACCAAACTTTGGAGGTCAAGAGGGCCCCCCAAAAAAAACACACACACACACACACAAATAAATTTCATGGATATTTCATAGATGTTCCTGCACAATGCAATTCATAAGGTTTGCAGTGTTCATAGTAAGCTCATAGGGAGGTCAATTCTAGCCTCCTACATTGATACAACAAAAATTAGGCACATAAAAAGATAAATCTTGAAAATATGTTTTAAAAGAGATTCAAGCATTAAAAAAAAAACTATTAAAGATGACTTCTTTGAAATTTTGTAATTAAGCTATATATATATTTGTAAAAAGTTTACTATGTTGGTCGATAAAATACACTAAGTATTCATCCTCATTTCTACATTAGGTAGCAAAAATCACAACAAGAACAACTAACAACAATGTTCAATATTAAATACTCTCCATACTCTTCATCAAGCACCTGGTGTTGTAGTAGGAGCATTGAGTGATGCTCATCACCATCATCATCATCATCATCAAGAGGTGGGTTACATGGTTGCAGTTGACGACATTTCATTTCAGAGTTGTTTGTGAAACAATTGTTTTTTTCCTCTTGGAATTAATTCTTCGTGCAATTAACAATTATCGGCATCAAGAGAAACAGAACAAGTTCAGAAGAAACACACAACAAAAGTTAAATTCTCACTGATCTCCAGATTAGACAGCATGGAACTCTGGATCCAGGTTGAAGTAGTTCTGGCAAAAGTGTTGGAGATCATCATATATATGTGAAGTTCTCAGCAAGAAATGCTTCAAAGATTTGAGCTGCAAATTCCAGTCTCATCATGTATTAATTAGTTGCTCAAGATTTCTTGTCTGGGGCGACTGATGAAGTCGTCTGCAGTAGTACTCAGATTGTTTAAAATTCACAACCCATTGAAGCAGCTGCAAAGATTTGTATTATTGCATTGATGTCTTTAAGCTCCAGGTTCAATGTCAGCAGCTACTGCATGCTCCAAGTAGGAGGAGCAAACCCCCCCACCCCCCCCCAAAAAAAATTTCCCCAATTCGACATAGCTGAAAATGGATCAAGAGAAATAGTACTACAACTGAAGATTTTTTCTAGCTACTGCTGGTTTGGTTGACTGCAGATTGTTCGAATCTCTCCTTGACTCCCAGTGAGAGGACTGATGTTTCCCATCTTCACCATGCTGACGCCGAACTGGTAGAAGAATTCAGAAGTACTGGAAACAGGAGCAAATTGTTGGACAAGGTTTCTGCTTTCGCCTGCTGTGCTGAAGAGAGTTCGATCCGAGTACAGTGTCCCATTTCCCGCTTGCAAGCTTCTGTAGTATTTGGTGTCGAAGGAGTAAGGATTGTTGGGTTGCAAATCCACCAGAACGGCGCCGTTTGCAGCAGCAGCAGAGGCGCCGCCTGCAGTGCCGAGATTTGCAGCTGGGCATGAGCATTCGAGCTGGTTTGCGTAAGCTGGGTTGAGGAGAGGATCCACAGATGGATACAAGCTTCGATCCAGCACCGAACAGTGCACTTTGCCGAATGTATGTGCACCCGACAGTACCACCACGTCTTGCGGACTGAGACCCACATTTGCGAAATTGGCGTTCAGCTGCTCCACGTCCAAGAAAGGGCCTGGAATTCCTGCGTTTGCTGCTTCCTCGCTTGCTGTTAGACTGTCCCGTCTACCCAACAATACTGTCCATCCCGGATTGCACAAGGGCTTTGATGCCTGCAGCAGCAGATCACACACCTGAGTTGATCAATGCAGTTGCAGGAGCCATTGCAGCGAGCTGCAGGAGATTATCTCACTGCATTAGGCTACATTGCAGGCAGTGATGACGAAGAGCTCTGTTGTGAGCAGCTTGCGAGCTTGCACAAAACCTGCACATTTCAGTTCTACCTACTACTCATCATGGGTTTGTGGGAAGTAATTGGGTACTTTGCTTACAAGAACGACAGAGTCGCGAGCAACAATTGCTAAGATGTCAGCACATGAGACTGTGGCAGGACAAGCTTGCTCCACTGCTGCTTTGATGTCGGCGATCACATTCAAGCCTCGAATCGAATTCAGGTTCGGACCTGCAAGCTGCTCGTAGCCGCTGAGCAACACTGAGCCATCACAACCCTGCACGTCGTTGCAGCAAAAAAATCCACCACCACCCAAACTCGATTATCAAGCTAGCTGATCATGTCTCGCCATATGTTTTCTTTCGTTCAAATGCGCAGATCTGTCAGCTGACACAATTGGAGCTACAAAATTGCCCAGCATCGAGCTGCTATAATCAAGCAAATCAGAATTCTAACTAGACTGTGACCTCGAATGTCGAATCTGATGTAAAGACAGAAATAAAATGAGAAAATCTGGCAGCTATGATCTGCATATTCATGTGATGGAAGCTGGCATGAAAGCGGCAGTGAATTTGCAACAGTCGTGTGCAGCATACATACATTGACAAAGCAGTCGTGGAAATGAAGGCGCAAGAGTGAAGCAGGCATGCGAGGATCAGCTTGAGCTGCTTGGTAGACTTGCTCTGCAACGATGGATGCAAGCTGTGGGCAAGTAGAGGCATAAAAGTCTGGTGTGAGTTGTTGCTGGGCCACAGGAGCACTAGTATCCCACTGCAACTCTCTACTACTCCGCCATGAGGAAGGATACTTGCCAGCAGCTGCGAGCACTAGCTCAACCTCGCTGAGAACCAACATCATCAACACCCAAAACACACAGAAGCTTTGCAGCTTCGACGTCACAGCAGCAGCAGAAGAAGAAGAAAAACTAGAAGAAGAATCAGAAGAATTCCCACTCTCAACAACAACAACAACAACATGAGTACTACTACTACTACCCATGATGCTGAATTCCTGGATTTCCAAACTTCCTCTTCTTCTACTGCAAAACAATTGCAGAAACCATTCCTAGCTTGTTCAAAAACTACTACAGCACGGATCAATCTGATGAAGTGATTTCATGATGTTTTCCACTGAGTTCAAATTCTCGACATGGGGTATTTCAAAAAAACGAAATGCTTGCTCACTCTTCCGATCATGAGCGTTTCATTTTCCATGGAAAATTGCACTGAGTGTTCTTCTACTCTGTAAGGGTGTGTCCAAATACCACTAGGATATTTATGAGAGGTTTTTTGGAAGGGCTTTGGGGCTCTATGTAAAGGGTCTCTTTTAAGGGCTTCTTCAGAGCTTGGAGAGGGGACCAACCTTGTGTCTGTTTTACAGGCTCTTGGGAGAAGTGTCTTTGTATTTATTGCTCTATGTACCTATCTATCTATGAAGGAAGGTTGTTTGTTTGTTTTGTTTTGTTTTGTTTGTACTGATGAGATCCAGTGAACCGGGATGCTTCAGATCGTGTTCTTGATCTCTTCGGAAAGCTCCGGAGGAGGAGGATGGGTGCATCCGCTTGGTTTCATGATGTTTGGACTTGTAGTGCAAAAGTTCTTGAATATTGAATGATTTTTTCACTGAAAATTAAATTAATTAAATTAAAACATAGCTGAAAATTTAGGAGGAATTGGAATGTGCCTTTGGTGTTGTTGGAAAGATCCTGATGAGCAGGATTTAATGGAATTTATTTGAGAAGTTTGGGATTCAGAATGTGGGAGATATTGATTTTTAATTGATTTCTGCCGCTGAAAATTCAAAATAAATTCCATTAAACCAGGTTTTGGAAGGAAAAATCAGTTGAGGACATGGTAACACTTGGGCCAAATGGCACAGGCCACAGTAGTGTGTGTCTGGAATAGTTGTTTTCCTTTTTGGTGTTTTTCTTTTTGTCTTTTTTTATTTCGCGGTGAAATTCTGTATCCTGGCTAAGTTTCTTTTTCAGTTTTGTGATATCAAAATTTTAGTCAAATTTTACACTAGAAAAAGAAAGAAATTCAAATTTTTAGCAAATTCCTGTTGCATATTCTTGGTTTTCTTTTTCTTTTTCTTAGGACAAAATTCTTCAACTTTTTGAGGGAAAAAGAAAAACTTATGAAATTTTTGCCAAATTTTGAACTGAGGTTTTAGTCAGTTTGGAACAGTTTTCTAAAAAGTTGTTGCGATTTAATGTTAACTTTTTCCTGGGATGATTGCCAATAATTCTACATCACAAAACTGGAAATAAAATGAAACTTAATTATATAAATGGGATGAATATCAATGTTTAGGTTTTATTCAGCAATACATTAAAGCTTTGATGAATTAGTTAACCTTATTTTTCAAATGGCTAGGTATTTATTTTTTATTTTTTAATGTTTTTTATGTCAACTTGGTTTCCTTTTGTAAATTATTTTTACATCCAAAATTAATAAATAAATAACTTATTTTGAATTAATAACATCTACCTATCAGCATTTTTTTTCTGTGTAAAATTTTGCACCATGGGGAAAACACAAATGCCTATATAATGAAAAGAGAGTCATGTATAGTCATGGTTCATGGCTGAAATTAAACACACAAATGCCATTAGTTGTGCCCAGGAAATGAATTCATGGATGAACTTTGACAAAATGGATGAAATTTGAGTTCCATAAATGAAATTTATCACAAAAGTTATATTTATGCATGATGCATTTGATGATAAAAATGAACTTTATACCACATGGATGCATTTATGTTCATGAAATCTACCATATGGATAAAAATGAATCATGTTCATGAATCGAATCACAATATCCATGAAGTTGACAACATGGATGATATAAAGAATTACATGGATGAAATAGAACAAATGTTGAAATTCCATTACATTAATGAAACTAAATTCATAGATGAAAATGACCATCATCTGTATCTATTTGTTTATTTGTCAATTTGTGTGAGGCTGATATGAAACATGAAGCTCTTTGCAATGAAGCAACTGGTCTGATCAATGAAGTTTTTTTTTTTTTCCTTTTTTTTTTAAGTTCATTTTTTTTTATTTCACAGAAGTGATGATTTTTTCCCTGGAAAATTAATAAAATCCCAAGTATTTCTCAAAAAATATTCACATAAAATAGCCAATATTCACCACAATGGAAATCACTCAGTGGGTGTGATTGATTGGAGATACATTTCCCTGTGCTCCAACTGATTGCCTGTTTTTTAGTAATTTATTTATTTTTAAAAAGTCTTTGTGGGCACTTATCATAGTTGGAAGCGATCCACAAGGTTTTAAGGATATATATTTTGTTGCCTTTTTTTTCATTAAATTGTTGATTTAATCCATGGCTTGAGACTTAATCCATGCACCATGCTACCTAAATTGGCAGGTGTTGTTATTCTTATTATTATGATGATTATGATGATTATGATTGTTATTATTATTGTGGCACAATTGAAATGAATATTTTTTATTTCTTGGCACAAAAAATTTGAAACCAAATCCATTGTGGAGAAAGAAAGACACAACAAAAGTAAGGCTAAATTAGAAGGGTGTCTGGTTTTGAACTATGGCCAGGACACTCCTTAGTGTCAAAAAGAAAAGACTATGGCCACCCACCCATCCATCCATCCATCATCAGTGAAGCAGATTTCCAAACCCTAAAAAAAAAAGACCCAAAGCTGGTAACCTCTTAATGACACAGCATGGACCAATTGAAGAGAGAAGATCCAATTGCCATGGGCCTGGCCCAAAGGCAAACTAACTAACTTTGAAGCTGCAAGAAGACAAAACAATGTGGGGGGGGGGGATGCTGGTTCATAGCAAGCTTTTCAACAAATGCTTTCAAACAACAATGTAAAATGTATGTATGTATGTATGTATGTATGTAGGCCTCCAAACTCCAAACCCAACTAACCAATAATTTAAGGTTTTTATGGGGCCAAAAACACATCACAATGGAGAAATCTTTGTGGTTGATTTGTTTGTGGATTCAAGGTTTATGTGTTTCTCATTTCAGAAAAATAATAATAATAATAAATAAATAATAATAATAAATTGCTTCACCAAGTAAAGGGGATGGGCCAGCAGAATGGAACTAGAAAGCTACATACTGACCAGAATTATAAATAACACAAATTATTAATTATTGCAAAGAAAGTTTCTGAATTACTTTTGTGGGTTTAGGGTTGTTGAAAAAGAGCTAATTATTTTTCAAAAATGTCATAGTAAGTAAGATGTCCCTCTTTTGTACATGCTACCCACCACCTTATTATCATAATGATTTTCACAATCACATTTTTTTTATGTATTTGTAGATGCTACTCTTATTATCATAATGATTTTCAAATTTATTTTTTTTGTGTGTTTGACAATTAAATATGTGTCTAAATGTTGGAAAACACCCTACTCCAACCCTTGAACACTAAAAAAAAGGATTCAATTGCAAGTACTCTCTATTGCAATAATCAAGTGGTTCCCATAGCCCTCCTCCCTAGGGGTTCAAGTTGCCACTACACCTAAGTCACTCATTCAAAATTTTGTAATCAACCCTACTAAGCTTCAAACTTCAAACTCCATGGGACTTCTTCATATACTCCATGGTTTTTAAATGTCCACGACAATCGATCAAATTCATTCCACTTGAATTCATTGTAAGTATGTTCTCTCTCTCTCTCCCCATTCTCTCTCTCTCATATGAACAATTGGCACCATGCAACACAAAAGTTTGTTGAACAAACAAATAAACAACAAACACAATCACACTTACCTGCCAGCCTTTGCCATATATCTGTTTCCGGGAAGTGAGTAGACATCTGCCCATGATGCCCCATACTTACTCATGTCACTCGCACTTACCAATGCACCATCATCCATTTCGGATATATATATATATAACCATGGTTCTCAAAAAACAACCGAACATGGTTATTATGACTTATTTGTGGGAGAGCTCAATAAGAAGCTATCTTGAGTTTTTTTGGGTGAACTTGGTGGTGGTGGTGTTGGTGATATCACCAAAAAGCATCAGCCTTTTTTGATTGAAAGCATTAGAGCATGGATGATGGATGGCCACTGGCCTGGCCAGGCCAGGCCAAACTTGCACTTGTTTTCAATGGGCACATCTTTTTAGGTGTCCTTCCTTCCTTGCCCCTCTCTTATTATTCAGCATGTAGAGAGAGAGAGGTATGTAGCTGGGGATGTGGGGGAGGAGAGACCAGAAACAACAGTAAGACCCATCATCCACTTCAAAGTCTATTATTATCCAATCATGGTTTGTATTTTGGGATACTTGGCCCCAGAGTGGTTGAGGGTCAATGAAACAAAACCCCTAGTACTAGAGGCAAAAATAATAATAATAATAATAATCATCATCATCATCATAATAATAATAATAAGTAAAAATAAAATAAAATATGGTCATTGCTCTAATGATGTAGGGATAGGAGAAAAGAGTTCCAAATAGGTTGCATCCTCCTTGAGAGATACCAGCTTGAAATATGGGTCCCTCCCAATGTTGGATGGGTATTTGATTTTGTTAATAACCATCAGTTTAAGGGTTGACGGTTTAGGGTTTACGTCAAAGAATTGGCAATTTTCAACCTAAAAATGATTTTTCTCCCGGTAATATCAGGTAACAACCCTCAAGAGCAAGGTGTTCGCATAATAAGCACCCCCTCAGCTCCACCTTGGGTGCGAGCTTATTTCATGAATGCCCTTAAACCCTAAACCCTAAACCCATGGATCTACTCAAAAACCCCCCAAAGGAACTAGGAGTTTCCATAAAAGAACTGGTTCTTTATGATCTTTATTCTTCTTCTTCTTCCTTTTTGGGGGAAAAAGTAGCAATCTTACTTACTACCTTAAAAGAAACCAATGCCCCATTGGTGGAGATCTTTCAGAACTAAGAAGAGACCAATAGTCAAGTGCAAGAGAAGAGGAGTTCTGTGTTTCTTTAATGCCTTCAATGTAAGCCACTTTTTTTTTTCTCCCCTGGATAGAGCACAGCTTTGAAAGGAGGTCCAATCTCAAGTGGACTTGGTAGAGTGAATGTGCACTTAGTGTTTTGGCAAAGTGACCTTGGCAAAATGGGAAATGACCACTTGGCAAAAATAGCTGAGTGACCCCTATTCCATAGGTACATATAGGGGAAGGTCCTAGTGTCAAGGCATTATTACATCATTAGGCCTTGGGAACTGAGGTCTGTGGCCAAGGTCATGAGCCCCCCCCCACAACCCCCCACACCCCCACACCCCCCCACCCGCACCCTCCCCACACCAACCCATCCGGCGAAAACCCATACCTTCC
>Ga0116227_10006606_pt1 | contig 23362 bp, 19 predicted proteins | sample S1TSphgellanicum_FD_89693 | JGI IMG/M metagenome (GOLD analysis project Ga0116227, IMG submission 89693) | Host-associated microbial communities from peat moss isolated from Minnesota, USA - S1T2_Fb - Sphagnum magellanicum MG | ecosystem: Host-associated > Plants > Peat moss > Unclassified...
AATGGTGAGGTTCGCATAACCAATAGTAGGTTGGGAGGATAGTTTTACAACCAAAAACATAGATTTCATAACTATGTAGTAATCATACATAGTTTCGGTCCTAAACCCGCTCATGTAGTACATATCCCTCTCTCACTAAAAGGAAAGATGTGGGAAGACATTAAATTAGCATTGGGTTTTTATTGTAGTACTGTCTGCTGTTTTCCTTGATTGGCCATTTGCCCATCCAAAATGTGTCTGGTGATGCCCAAAAATATTTTGATGCTGCCCAAACACACTTGGAGTCCTATTATGCACATTTTGGTTCTGTAATGGACAGCTAGTTCCAATCAGAGGCCCAAAATGTGCATAACATGCAATCAAAATGTGTCTGGGAATCATCCATCTCTTTTGACAAAAAAGATGTATTGGGCTGAGGGCAGACAAGACAAAAAGAAGCAGGTAGCACTTTTGTATTGCCTGCAATAGGGACCGGTGTTTTTCTTTGGGGTGAAACTCTGCCAAATTTTGACCTGAAAAATATGATTTCAACCTCTACAAATAATTTTTCTTGGGAAAAAAATGGCCTACATTCACCAGAATTCGAAGAAATAAAAATCCAAATCACCAGATTCTCATGATAAGTTCCAGTAGGTAACAAAAATATAAAAGGGTTCTGGTTGTTTCCTACTTTCATATCTAGTATGTAGCCAAATCTGGCTAAATCATCTTATACGATGTCAGCTACATCACAAAATTGAAAAAAAAGGCCCTGATACAGATACCCAATGCTGACTCAATGTCTTCCCAAAATGTCATGTGGAGATCAAAAGCATACATACATCATGTGTAAAGCTGTGGTTATAAGTGCTATTTGTTAGAAATTAGAATCCAAACTTCTCATATGTCATTTTAAACATTACTAGAGGTTAAGTAGGCTAGCAAATAATCTTGTGCACAATAAACAACTGCTGAGTGTTTTTTTTAAAAACCAGATTTTGACCTCAGAAGCATGATTTTACTAGATTGGGAGATATTTTCCCCCAGATTTTTATGATGAGTTTGAGTAGGTAGCCAAGAATGTCAAAGGATCAGTCATAGGTTCTTTGAAGAGTCTGGAAGATGTGCAATTGCAGACTGATGAGGAGGAGCATTAGGCTAGTTGGCATGAACTTGTGTTGGTTTTTCACAGTCCTCCCTCAACTTTCCTTTCACAAGTTGGTGTATTTTTGTTGCATTTTCAAGTTACATGTTCTCCTACAACATACTTAGCTCCTGATCTTTAATTCCTTCTTGTTTTGGTAATTAACCCATAAAAATCTAAGCCCTTGCTTTTTTTTAAATTGTAAAGCATTCAAAGAAAATATTTTAGTGTAAAACCAAGGTACCAGGTCTATTTGCTGTAATTTACCTCCACAGCAGGGACAGTATTTTTCATGTCAACAAAGGGATTACAATTTGTAAAGTTTCCCACTATTTACATGGATGGTATATTACTAGTGTTGGCTGGTTATTGAGTTTTGACCTGGTTATCAACTCGATGATTAACATACCAGTTGGTTATTGGTTTTTTGATAACTAGTTAAATTGATAAGTGCCTGATATTGAAATTTCAAAATCTAATAACCTAATAAGATGACATGATTATCATTTAGGTAGATTATCAATCTTTAAACACTAATACAAAAAATTGAAAACGAAAAAGAAAATGATAATTTTAAATTTTAATCTATAAAAAAACTCTATAACCAGCTATTATAGGCAATAGGTTAACTGGCTGTCTAGATGGGTTTAGACTGTCTTCTGCAGATTAACCCCTCATTATAACTACGGACTTGACACAAACAGGATGTTGATCTGCTGTGTGCAAAGTGGCACAGAATGAGTTTTAAAGGGGATTCTATGGATTGCTTATTAAAGTTATCTGTCATGTCACCGTCTCTTTCACCCCCTATCCCCTCTGCTTTTACCCCTTATTCCCTCTTTCAGTGGTATCCGAAATTTTATCAAATCTCAGTATGAAATTTTGATACTCAGCATTTAATGCACAAAGTTCGAGAGTAATTATAGTGGTTATAGTGGAGATAATAAGTACAGTCTTGTGTACAGACTCATTCTGAGTAGAGCTGTAAGTTTACTGTGAACTGCAAAGTTGGTAGTAGGCACCCATTTTGATTTGTCGGTCTCTAAGTATTTCCATCCTTGGCAGGTTGCAGAAATATGTCATTCGTCGAATCAAAATGAAGTTCAGATTTGCATGTTTTGCTCTACACAACGACATGTACTTCTTTTGTTTTGTTCTTTTATTTCAATTTTTTTAATAAAAAACTTGTCCATTTTAGGGCAGAGACATGATTATCTGACTAGCTGCTTGTCTATTGGGCAATGTTTGTTTAATTTTGAAACTCATTTGCCTTTAGAGAATCAGCAACTTTCTACTTGCTGCCACTTAGATTTCAGTTTATTTATCTTTTTCATTCAGTCGGCAGTCTATCTCAGACATTAGCATTTTATGAGCGAAACTTTCAATGAAGTAACAACACAGTAAGGGGACCAACGCATAACATCACCACAGATAGCTCATAAGACATCAATGTTTTATAAGTGAAACTTTCAATGAAATAACAACACAGTAACGTGACCAACACATAACATCACCACAGATAGCTCATAAGACATTAGCATTTTATGAGTGAAACTATCATTGAAGTAACAACACAGTAAGGGGACTGATGCCAACATCACAGATAGCTCATAAGACATTAGCATTTTATGGCTGAAACTTTCAATAAAGTTACAACACAAATAAGAGGACCAATGACAACACCACCGTTTTATTGCTCATATTTGCAGATCAAATGGGTTCCTTTCATCAGGCTTGTAAAAACCTCTGCCCAAATTCTTAGTATATTTGGAGGAACACTTACAAAACTGTAATTACCCGCTTGTGGGCATTACCAAAAGTGAGGCCCACCTTGGCATGCGAGTCCTTATTCTGATAATGACCATGGCATTACCCTATACCTATAAGAATTCAACCTGTGTAGTCAGTATTTGAAGTCCATTTGTGAACATGTCAATTGCCAATTGTTTTATCTTGAATACTCTAGTCCCATCCCTATAGTTTTTGGTTCCCTTTCCTACCTACCACATGGAAATATTTGTTGGGACGGTCATATTTATACAACCTGACACTATAAAGGGGACTTAGTCAATTTACATGCCAGGCCCCCTTATACATGTCAATGAGTCCTCTCTTCAAATATCAATGTTTTGCTACCCTACTACTACCCTCTGTAACTCATCCTCAGTGGTCATTCAACCCCCGGACAATCTAGTCTATGATTCCCTGACCTCTAAGAAAGAGAAAGAAAAGGGGGAGGAAAAAAAATTCTGATGTTGCAGTTTTGTTTTCAATTTTGTGTGATATAGCCACAATGGAAATCATCCACCAAGGGTTTAGCCAAATTTGGCTACAGGTTGGAAAAGTAAAAAATCCTGCTAAACCTGCTGGAACCTATTGTCTAGGTATGACGACTTCTGGAAAATATTCCTTTAAATTTGGCAAATTTGGCCCATTTTATTTATTTTTTTGAATGAGTTGCACTGTATTTGTTTTGCCACTAAGTATTGAAAATTTGGAAAAAAGGAAAAAAGGAGAAAAGGCTAGTTATGGCACACAAAGTTTTAGAATAACAACTGGATTTTTGCAGCAAAAAGATTGTTGACTAACAACAACTGGAGGTTGCAGCATAAAAATTGTAGAATAACAAAAAATCGTTGGACCACACATATCACCACATCCGATGTAACAGAAAGTCACAAACTCATAACATTTCAAACAACATTGCAAGCTTGTGTAAGATCATCATGTACTTGTTATTTATTTGTTTATTCATCATGTACTATGTAATGGGTGGTGTTAGGTTGTGTCAGAGTGTGTCTAATAAGAAACACAAATTATTGTAACTTAGTGGGTATTTTTTTTTTCCCCCACTTTTTGTGTTGCCCAGAGACCAGCTATCTGGGGTAGTACCCAGTTGAGGGTGCAAAACCCAGGTATTATTTATCAGGAGACGAGGGGGGCCACCCACACCATGCATGGAAAGCCTTCCTGCTTTGTCTGAGCATAATTTGTTTTCAAATAAAAAAGCCTGGACATCATCGATCAGAGCATGTAAAAGCCATTTTTAAAGCTTAAATTAAGAAGCCAAAAAGGAAACTTCAAGAGTTGCAGCATTCATATATAAATTTGTAAACAACCCACCACACATGCTAAAATGGCAAACAGCGGATTGGGGATGGTAGGTCAGAATACCTGAACCCCAGTATGTAGTAGTTTGCGTGGGTATTTGGCCTCCTTATCCCATAACTAGGGTCCACAATCTTGAAAGAGTCGCCTTGTTTGTTTCTCATGTTGAGATCTCCCAAACCATGGTGCCTGCCCCTCATCATCATGCTCTTGGTACTGTTGGAAAGCCCACGATGAGGAAGAGGGGTCCAATCCATCAAGGTGGTTTTGTAATGTTCAGATTTAATAGTGTAGGTGTTTATGATTATTGAACAATTTTTGTCATTGAAAATTCAATAAAATCAAACTAAATTTTTTAAGGAATCTCAGGCATGCTCGTTGTATTGCTGGAAAGCCTTTCAATAAGATAAGATTTTGTGGAGGTAATTTCATAATTTTTGAACCTAATGTCTGAGAGAGATTGAAATTTGGAATAGTTGGTGTCATTCAAAATCAGTAAAATTTCAAATTGAATATCAGTCTTAGACCTCATGGAATCAGGCCACGAGGCAGCACGAACCACACTAGTATTTATAATCCAAAGACAGTTGCAAGCTTTCAATTTCTATTGATTTTGTTTCTTGGAAACTGAAGTGGTGGTGGCAAGCTTTATTTATTTGATGAATGAGAGAAGCTTTCAAGTTTCTAAATTCTTGGAAGATTTTTGAGAGTGCCAATGTGAGTAATGGTTGCAACAGGATTTGTTTGTTGTCATTGGACAAGCACTTAACAGCCTTCTGCTAGTGTTCAAGTGTTCAAGCAATGTTAAGGCATAGATTGTACAGTGAGAAGGGTAAACTTCTATCAACTGCAGACTTTACATGTTAATAAATCAAACACCCTCAAACATTGTAAGAATTCAATTATTATAAATCACTTCACACTTGAAAGAAAAATGCAGCCCAATGATAATTGAACTTGTAGATTAAAAGCCATCATCCAACAGAATGTCCTCAAACTGTATTGTTTGTAATCTTACTTGAGTTTCAATTCATTGGCGATTCTTTCTTTGGAGGTATTATACCCATATTTTCAAATCATGTGACCAAAAGTTAAGTAACTGAAAGAATCGATATTTGATTTAACTGACTTTTGAAAATGTTTACAAATATCGATATGTGATCGCATGGTAGACTATCAGTTTCAGAATTCTATAATAAAAAACATGGTGACGGTGGGGAGGACGTTCCGTCATCACCTAAATTTCAGAGAACTTAAACTGAAGCTTCCATGCAAGAAGAGAGAATTGCCCAACAATGGCCTTTTTCCAATGGTATACACAAATGAATGTAAATACACAGGTTCACCTGAAACTTACTTTATAAGCAAAAAAACAAAAAGCTTTGAATGAGGAGTAGTACGATATCCTAAACTTTGACATTCAAATGGATGAACCCACATACTTAGAAGACTTGCCAACTTAATGATGGGAGAAAAAACTATATGATATTGTGCTAACTTATAATCATATAACACATGGACAGCTTCAACTCATGTCTATGCAATCATTAATTAAATGTGAAGACTCGATGTCGAAAAAAATAAAATGTAGTTTTAGATATTCCAAAGCTAGATTCTTTATTTCCTTCACAATTTTTTTGGTTTGAATTTTCTTTGTTGCGGGGTGTGGTGACTGGAGGGCTTCAATATTTACACAAAGAATATAATTATTGTCAAAGCTGCGAGGTATGTACTAGCGTATTTAGTTGTAGTGTAAGTATTTGGTGCTCTAAAAATTTGCCTTGCAACACAGTTTCTTAAGTTTCTTCATGTCAGAAAACTTGCAGATCACATGCAGCAGCAGCAGCAGGAGGAGGTGCTGGCCAGCCCTAAGATCATCATCATCAACAACATCATCATCATGCACATCACTTGTAGGTATCCCACCACACTTGTAACAAACCCTTGCTGAATCCCAATGTCTGTCTCTGCCTTAAATTTGAGCCCACACAGGCAGGCAGGCAGGCAGGCAGGCAGGGAGCAGTGGTTTTAATTTCCACTGGGGAATTTTGGTCAAATTGAAAAATATGATTTTTGGCTTATACAACTTGGATTTTTCCATAGCAAATTTTCTTGCCCAAATTTTTGTCAGATTTTTGGAAAAAAGTAAAAATCCAAATCGCCAGATTTTAAAATGATAACATTAATCCGTTTCATTAGCCAAGAATATACAATTGTGGATCCATTTTTTTGAAAATTGACTTTCACTATCTGGTGTATAGCCAAATTTGGCTAAATCTTTGTTGTGAATGATCACCACTTTGGCTACATCACAAAATTGACAAGAAAACACAGGACGGTTCTTGTAGTTAAGCCAAGAAAACATTGAATGATCATTTTCTTTTTCTTTTACTTTTATATCTGGTATACTAGGTATAGCCAAATTTAGTTGAAATTTTTTTTCTGGTTGACCTTGCCACTTTAGGCTATATAACAAAAACTGATTAAAAAAAAGAAAACACTGTGTGACCCATCACAACATGGAGCAGTGACTTTTTTGGCAAATTTTAAAAAAAATGGGAGATTTTTGTGAAACAAATTTTGTAATTTTGATAATTTTAAAGGAAAAAAAATCACACAATTTTTAATATCACAATTTTTATTTAAAAAAACCCTACCAGGAAGGCCAAGCAGTGATTTTTTTTTGGTGGCGAATTTTCTCCATTTTTCGAAAAAGGAATAATTGTACTGGAAATTCCCTCTGTTATTTTTTTTCAAAAAATTTGCCAAAAAGTAGATAAATGTTTTTAAAAAAATAAATTGCAACAACAACTAACTACACACAAGATGAAAATCAAGGTGCTTAAGATTTTTCTACTTTCATATATTGAATATTGCCAAATTTGACTAAAATATTCTTATGCATGATTATTTATCACTTGAGAAAAATAAAAATAAAAATAAAAATTCAAAAAAAAATCTTAACAACATCCTTAGTATGAAATCAAGCAATAAAATAAAAAAAGGAAACAAACAAACATTGAAGAAAGAAAGAAAGAAAGAAAGAAAGAAAGAAGAAGTCATTTTAGCTAGCTAGTACTACTGTTTTGCTACTGCAACTGCAACTGCAGAGGTTCACTACAGTAGTATAAGTAGATGGATGGCATGGGGTGTACAACTGTGACCGCCTCCCTGCCTGCACTGCCTGCCTGTGCCTGCAGTGGTGCTGCACACAGGCCAAAGGAGGAGGAGGAGGAGGAGGAGGGAGAGAAGTCCTAGAGATTGACAATGTGAGTTAGCCAAAAAGGCTTCATAAAATTGGAGCTCCTGTACCTGCCCTTCATGTTTTTGTTTGGATCAAACCAAAGGAGCTCGCAGATCTCAGCTTTTAATCATGGTGTGCTAGCTAGTAGTTGCTGCAGCACTACAACCGAGCTAGCTAGCTAGCAAGCTACTGCACTAGTAGTTGTGCCCATGATCTGATCCAGTGTTATTATGTATAGAGTGTTGATCATAATGTCTTGAACTGCTTGACTATACATCTTTTAATGACTATGATTCCAGCTAGTAAGTAGTTGGGTGATGAAATTGTGATCAGGTGTGCTGGGAAGAGTTTACATTCATTTGGAATTTCTGAAATTCCAGTAGTTGAGGTGTAGATTGTGATCAGCACAGCTAGCTAGCTGCAGCTGGAGTCAAATACATTAATTTGGGAATTTCTGATTTTCAGTAGTAGTTCCAAGGCTATGGTGATCTAAATTGTGATCAGTTTTCTACAGGCCGGAGTTTACATTAATTTGGAAATTCTCATGATTTCCAGTTATGTATATATATATATAGTTGGGTGATGAATATTGTGATCATCTGCTGCTGCTGCTGGGAGTTTTACAATTTGGAATAAATTTTGTGTTGAGATCCATGTCAACACTAGCTAGACTGCCAATTCTTCGGGTTTCTGAGCTGCTGGGTCGGTGGGTGGATGGATCTCTCTAAAGCTAGCTAGCTAGCTTGCTTACTTGCAGCCTGAGGTTTTAGTAGCCCAAATGAATTGCTACATTGTGACTTGTCAGCTTAATTTGGTCAGCTCAATAGATGCATCTGTTTTGCAAATGTTGATGATCTAGATAGAGTCGAAATTGCTGGTCATCCAGAACATATATATATAACTCTAGCTCATGTCTAGTGCTATTATATATGAAGCGAGCAGCTGACATCCTGCGCTGTGCTGCGAGAGATCAACAAGTTGAAGATCATATAATCTTCAAAGCGTCCAACTATGCAAAAGCTGTAAGAATGGTACTCGCTGCGCGGAAGACTAGAATACCAATAACTAGCTGCTGCTGCTGCTTAAAGTACTGGGGTACCACTTCCGCCGGTGCAGGGCCAGCTGCAATATCTGCCACTACTGCATTCTGGCTGTGCACCACCACTGGAGCTCTAGTCGTCTTGCTAAACCTGCTCCTCATCAGCTGCAGTTCCTTCACTTCCGCTAACCGCTACTTCAGTACAGCTCCTACCAGTGGTAAATCCCGCGTCCCCGCAGCTTGCTTGCTTGCTTTCTTGTTTGCTTGCGCACAATTGATACCTATCCTGCTGCTGCATTATTTTGTTTTGTGTCGCTGATGATGACCGGAGCAAGCCAGCCTGAGATTCAGACTCGAGTATCGAAGTATATTCTTGTAAGACCGTACAATAGTGTCGGTGTGCTACAAGAATCCAGCTTGCAGCAAGATGCTAAATACTGTGCTATATTATTTATTACTCAAACTTATAGGGTGCCGTGGATTCCATTATGCAGATTCTTCTTTCATAGGACTAGAAAAGCATAATTACAGATTCATCAATCTCAAGGAGTTATATGGAGCGGCATTCATCACCACCCATGGGAGGAATATAGCAGCTGCAACAACCACAGTGGAAGATCCAGATCATATTGCAACATATTTATCAAAGTCAAGAAGGAAATCGCCCGAGGTAAGGCCACTACTGGGTTCAGTAAACCTGGACCTTCTAACTTCTTGTCAAGCTCAATAGATCAATATTCTGGACAGTGCAACCTTCTTGCTTGCTTGCTGCCATATTGCAAACTATAAGGTCCGTGGCTGGCCCAGAAGCATTAGTGATCTTCAGAAAAGCTTTAGGCACACCAATGAGCTGGAGATGAAGGATCAGTGGAGATCAGCAGCTAGAGATTCTCCAGCAGTTTCTTGTTTGAATCTTGACATGTGCTCATGTGGGTCATGACAGGTCATAGATCATGTCAGACAACAAGGTGCTGATTCTATTCTAGCGCCATTGCTCCAGCCGGATCAACGACCAGATGCTGCTGCAGCCTGCAATCATCATCACAACAACAAAAATTATAATATACTGTTGTTGCAGCAGCGGCTGGAGATCACAAAGACGGCTACATCAAATCTTTTGCAGTTGCTAATGACAAAGCTCACCTGGTGGACCAAGGACATGATGCAGATACACCTGCACATGGTGAGAGATCTTCATACGATTATACTAAATTTGTATGATCCAGCTACTGCAGCTGCTGATCATAATATTGCAGCAGCAGCCCATATTCAAAGGCGACCAAGAAGGATGATGAGCAGCAGTTCTAGGGTTCATATAAGGACTAGGACACGAAAGCTGACGCTCCCGGAATCTTCCAACTCATATGAATCACCTAAACATGCTGCTGCTGCTGCAAATTTTCCTCACTCGCCTTCTTCCAATGATTTCTTTGGTGACTATCGAGACCCACAAAGCCATCCTCCTAGAAGTAATTAGAGATCATAATTTCTAGTGAGTCGCCCCCCCCCGCCCCCCCCCCTTGCTTAATTAGGATTCCACCCAGGCTGCTGCAGCTGATCATCAAGCTGCTTCCATTTGTGAATAATAAAAATCTGTAGCTGATAATTGTCTAAGAAACTTGTAAGCTCTTCAGGAAGAATGTTCATCATGCCAGGCCTGCACGTCAGTTGAATCTTACAGTCTTCAGATTTGAATCTGCATGGGTTCTATAAGATGAATTCAGCTGATGATCTGGAGTTAGGTTGTTAGCTCCTGCAGCTGGTTGTTACAGGTGATCATGAATGCATGCACACAGGCAGGTGGGACGATGGATCATGAGTTCTGAGCAAACTACAATAAGAGATCAATCAGTCCAGTCTTTAATTATGATGCAATCCAGATCAGTTCAAATGCAACAAGTTTTACAATAATCTGTACCATGCTTGCTGCAACAAAGCTGAAGAGCTCAAGATCCAGACTCTCAACCCTAAACCCTAAAACCCTAGAACCTAAACTGTAAACCTAGGTAGCTGCTTTACTAGGGAGCCCTAATGAGGGCAGGCCCATTGATCCCCAGCTTTTCCCTACTGCTCTAGCCATGATATTGCTGCGATAGCTCTTTGGGTAGCTCGCACCCAGGTTTGCCCTGTTCAAAAAGGTATGACTGAGCCAGAGTAAACTCAGTAGTCGAACTATGTATTCGGGTGCACGCATAAACGCATGATTAGTTCCACAAATTTCACTGCCCTGACCATAGTAAACTCCTTCTAGGTTTGATCTGTAAGGTTGTATATATTGACATAGCCTGCGTTAAGTAGCTTTTGCATAAAATGCTGTAGTGTTTTGGACCACAATACTAGTTTGATTTCCTTAAACCCTAAACCCTTCCATTGCTGTGGTCAATTGGACACCACCTAAACTGGAAGCGGCAGTTTGCTGCAAAGCTGAAGATCAAAATCCAGAGATTTGATGTTTTGAAATTTATACATATATGAACAACTTTCTAGCTTCATCTACACAAGCTAGTAACTAATTGAACCCTAAACCAGAAACCCTAAACTAGCTGAAGCTCAAATCCAAATCAGAATTGACATTTACATACTATCAAATTTACAACTTTCTTGCTTCGTCTTGTGAATGAATGAACAGGTGATGGTCATGTCACATTGGATGGGAAAGAAATCAACATAAGGGGCGTGTGAGGAGTTTGTTGTCCATGAACTACAATTGCTAGACTTCTTAAGTACTCACAACTTACAAGTTTGCAAATTTTGCAATAAATTCAAATTTCAATTATGGTACAAAAAGGTTTTTATCATCGTCAACAAACTATAGTTATACCTAAATTTACCATATCATGAATCAATATTGAGACACATATCCCACAATCCCGCTTTAAAACTATAATTCATACATGATTTGGTATGATATTTATAGCCATTTATTGTGGATATTAAATGTTACACAAACATGATACGACTTACATTTTCAACAACCTAACATAATATATTTGTTTTCAAAACATATTCAAGATGCAACATTTCGTATTGTCAAAATGGATCCAAAATCTTGTACCTACCTCTTGTATTTTGAAAGCACAAAGATTTGCAAACTTTTAAAGTTAAGTTGTTTTTAAAATGGCCCCAATAGAGGGGGAAAAGAGGAGGTGGTAAGAGCACAATTGAGAGACTACCAAAAAACCCACACCAAAAAATACGTATAAAATAGTTTATCAAAGTGTTCAAACATATAATTTTGCATCACACAGCCAAAAGAGTTTGATTCGTTCTAGCATTGGGTTAGAAATGGCACCAATCCCCCATTGGTTTTTTAGGTAGTTCTTTAATTTCATAACCGTGGTTCTTAAAAGAGATCAAAGAACCAATTCTCATATGTAACTACCATTCTCAAAAATAATAATATTAACTAGAACCCCGTGACTAAGGAAAAAAACTTTGGATTAATCAAAGGTTATTTAATGTCAATTCAAGAATCTCATGATTTCCATCTTATGGACCTACCTTTTCAAAGCTTAACTACCCTTGGTGTAACCTTTCTACCATCATTTCATTCATTACTTTTAATATCTTATGATTAGAAGCATGGTTCTTGCCCAATTGTAGTCATCTTCTATCTCATCAATTTATGAAATTTGGGGATAACGAAGGTGTTCTAAATACTACCCATGATTTCCTTGGGCAAACATTGCAAATTATTACAAATGCTGAGAAAAGTTATGAAACCACATACATGTAGCTTGATCAAGCTAGTTCACAACAGCACAACATAACTTTACTTCCAAGCAAATGCATCTACACCCCCAAAACCACATTCAATGTTTGACATGATGACATTTCAAATGTGTGAAGCAAGTGCACAAAGCAAATTGTAGTAAGGCAAAAGAATAGCGAAAGAAAGTATTTGAAAAATGATATATAATTGCTTGTAATGCACACAAACTTGTTCACTTAAAATTTAAAGGTTTTGTTGACCAAGCTAAGACAAAAGTTTACAAGATGTTAACGAAGCATTATAATATGTTGTCTAAACATTGCTAACCCAAAAAATCCACATGAGATTAAGGTTTACAAATGCCCCTAGCTTGCATTTTTATTAGTTGTACATTGTTAATAATTTTTTATAAATGTTCAACTTACATTTTTATTGTTAGCACTCTTTTGAGGCTACAATAAACATTAATTTAAAAAAGACTATAATTCCAAAGCTAATCCTATGATATGGTTTGGTAATGTTTTGCAATTCTTGTCATCTCTTACCACTTGCAACTTAAAACTCCAATGTAAATTGATATTTAAATAATCAACATAAACATCTAGAATGACTTGAAGAAAGGAGGCATGTAAAACCACATCCTACAAAGGCAAAAGATCATGAAGCAAAAAAGTTAAGATGGAGAAAAGAAAACAAAAATGGGGAAAAAAATTTAGGTAGACTACGGTAGATTGATGTTTATCAATTGATGTGAGGGACAAAAGGAGACCTAAGAGATACTTGAAAAAAGATGAGACTAATAAGCACATGCTTGGAGGTAAAACCAAAGCTTTACAAAAGATTTGATGCATTTTGCACAAATGTATATTCTCTAAATTGTAAAAATGTGAGCACCTGCACAACATACCAAGTCAACATTGTGTTGTAAGGAATTTGTAAAATAGGATTGTTCAAAATATCTCATAAATTCATTTCTTTTAGTCAAGCACATATTTCACTTTGATGAAAAGTCATGCCCCAACATGTTGCCAATCATTATACCCACATGACAATGTCATGAACCTCAACATCTATATACAAATCCTTGCAATGCACATTGTTTAGTAAAATAGAAACATGGTATTGCAATGATGCCCTAAGTGTTTGAGAATCAAGTAGTTCCCATAGGATATCCATTGGAGGATGTAAATGCCTTTATAAAAAGCAAGCATTGGAAGAAATATGAGAACGGCTTGCATGGCAAGGAAGGAATATGTGGTGTGACTAAGTTTCCAATGGCCCAATTCTTGTGATATCACTACCACCATCTCATCCTCATTCTTACATTAGGAAAAATTAACATGTTTAGTTAAATATGGTTGATGTTCTACTTGCAAGGTCCAATAAAATGACATCTAAGTAACAAGTTGCATATGAAAGGTGAAGTTACCCAGACTTAGGAACACAAATTGATCTATAACATAATCTTCCAATTTCTAATCAACAAAATATGCTTTGTAGAATTAATGAATTCTATAAATGTTCACCTAGAAAATCAAAATAATATGAACATAATACATTTATTATTATAGAGTCCATACATATTTGCTTGCACCATATTAGAACCCAAGTTTCCATAGATTTTTTCATTCACAAACCCGAAAAAATAAAATTGTTGCAAACATCAAAGTAGGAAATACATTTGGGGGATAGTTATATGTTAAGAAAAAAGACGCATGTAACAAAAAAGTAGCAGGCAAATATCTACAACACACAATTTGACCAATCCTCTTGTGAATGGTAAAATAGAGCTAACTTGCAAGGTCCAACCCTCCACATTAGAAAGCCTTCAATATTGTACATTAAAAAAAAAAAAAATTTAGTCAAGGAGGAGGGGGTTTACATTACTATGATTGGAGTGGGTGGAATGATTGATCACAAACAACTTTTTTAATGGAAACTTGAGGGATGACACCAACTACTTTATTTTGGCACACAACATTCCTTCAAGCAACTACTTAACATATGGCATCCCAACCAAACTCTCACACAAACAAACAAATCCTCCAATGATCTATGATCATGCCACTTTATATTTGGCGTTTGTCGAACGATGCCGAATTTAACTAAATTCAGCACAAGGTGAAAGTTAAATTCGACGCGATTCGGCAATGTTTATTTAGACAGTATTCCGAGTAGAATTAGACCTTCAGGTTGTGCATACGGCGGTACTGCTTCGCGTGGAGGATTCCTTTGAGGCTTGCATCAGTCAAACTCATGCGATTTTTGTTCTTCTCATACTTCACCACCGAAAAGTCACTCTCAACAGTGGATGTACCGGGAAAGATGGTCGCTAGACCACTGACGAATTTCTCTAGCAACGGATACGTGTTGTGGAGACTGGTCCAAGCATCACGGTACGCAGCGCTGTCGTCGAAGCTGTCAATGGAGCTCTTCACATCGGGTTAGCGACGGTACGAGTCACACAAAGCCTTGTGTTGGCGCCCAATATTCTCAATCTCCTCATTGCTGAAAGTGTAATCAAGGCGCTCCTTGTGGCGTTACAGATAGACGCAAAAGTCGCGGGGCAGAATGCGGACAAGCTGATGGGGTAAAACATTGGGAGCTGCGTTGATATAGGCCTCATTGTTTTCGGTTCTCTCTGCAACAACGGCGGTAATGCCATCCACCAATTCGAGGATGGCAGATGTTGACAATCGCAAAAGTGTTTCACGATGTCCGTTGTCCATTGCGGAAAGGCGATCTTTGACGAACATGCCCAAGTCCTCCATACAACCATTGACGGTAGCGAATGCGACCGCATAGTCGCTCGAATCAGAAAGCTGGTGCGTCGCTTCGTCGATCGCGCCGTGTTGTGCCTCTGTCAATATCCAATTATCCCAACCTTGTTGTTGATCTTGAGCACCAGGTGCTTCAACGTGTGATGTTGGTTGCACAGCAGCGCGCCATGCCTCTGTAGGGATTTGCACGAGATGGCAGCGATGCCTGCGATCTCATGGACGAAGAGCATCAGAATCCACCACAAATTGTCCAGCATGCAATTTAGCTTCTTTTCGTCGAGGTACACGACGACAGCGAGGCGATGCTGGTCAAACCAGATGGTCACTGTGATCATGTTGAGCCAGCGCGTGTCGCAAATGAGAGGGCACTGGCTCCGTTCGTCCGAAATGAAGTTTTGCTGTCGACAAAGATACGCTACGAGCAATGTAAATGTCGAGTAGAACGTGTCGGGAATGGCCAAGTAAAACGACTGCATACACAAGTCGAGTTAGTGGGCCCCGCACCAGACGCGCATGAACCCAAGCTTGGCTACGCGATGTATCCGCGTGATTACGCCTTGATGTCGCCCTGTCATCTTCTTCTCGCCATCCGAAGACGCTCCAATAATCGTCTCGCGCCAGTCCGGGAAGAGAGCGTCCATCGCCTTGGCGAACGTGTTGAAGATAATCTCGCCTGCGTGCCGTTCATGCACAAGGATGAACAGAAGGTGGAAGTCATGCACAGTGGATTTGTGGCAGATGCGGATGCAAACATCGCAGTACGAGGTCGCCATGTGGGTCGCCATGTGGGTCGCCATGTCGAGTGCGACAGAGAACACCCAGCACTGTCGCAGCAGCTCCGCGATGCACTGCAAATTCATCGCACAGATAAAACGAGCGTAGCGGCTCACAATCCCCTCAGAGCACGAGCCAATGCTCCTGATGCCGAGTACCTCTTTCGTCTCCATAATCACCTGTGTCACCTAACGGAATGACAGTCCAGCAGCCAAATATTGTACAACCAACTGAAACTGCTTGGTGTTGGTGACGGTGATGGCGTACCAACTGACATTGCCGGCATCTCCTGCATCTTCCGACGAATCTAGAGTCGGCACAAAGCTTTCGAGAAGGCGGGCTCGAGTAATCTCGTCCATGTCTTCGGGGTGAAACATCATCTCGCCAATGATGACATCGAGGATATCCTTGTCGATCAGGACACTTACTTGGGGAATGCGAGGAGCGGCAAAGGCATGCATCGTTGTATGAGAGCCGGAGATCGTGCCATTGTCGAAAAACGACTTCTTTGCGCTCACTTCTAGCTCACGATACTCGGCCCACTAGGTACTATGCATCCGTGTGTGGTGCGAAGAGTAGTTCTCCTTACGAAAGGGTGCCTTGAAGTACTTGACGCGTTCCGAACGACCATGCTTCATTCCCACTTCTGACTCCTCCTTTCCGAAAACCTCGTAGAATCGACATGCTGTCATTACAACAGCGGTGCTATTGCCCACAACACGCTCGCATATTTGCAGGCCAAACTCAGCAACATGATGAGCCTGGAATGGCATGTCGTGCTTCTTAGGAGGCATCACAGCAACCCAACGTTGTCACAAACAACCACACCGTGCGCAAAAAAGTGAAAGGATTGAAATGCGTGCGCACTAAATTCGGCACCAAACCGTCCTCTAATTTTAGCATGATTCGGCATTTCTTGTTTTTATGCCGAATTTAAAGTGGCCGGTCTATGATGCATGAATAATTTACCCTAGTTTAACTTCTTTAAAATATTTCAAACTCCTTAATTACACTTATTCCCAATGATAACTTTACTGGCAGTGGCTAAACACATATACCACATGTTCAATATATGAATATGTAGTTTTGAAAACTAAATATCCAATGTGTTGATGACCATGATGAAAAATTGTGAGGGATGAAAAGACTAACAAGAGTGAGCTTGTTAAAGAGTGGCACATGCATCAATATGGGATATACAACCATCAACACCAATGATAGGCCTAACATAAATGCCCACATATACAAAACAAGGTATGGGCTACCTTTTTACACAATGATAATGATGGCTGCCACGATTGGTGGCCCAACTATTACCATGAGGCCCAACCCCATTAATAGTAAAAAAACAATGCATACACAAAACAAATAAATGCATCAAGCCTTTGGTAAGCCAACTAATTTTGCTTCACAAAAATCACGTGATACCAACCTGCCCATGGAGATTATTGCAAACATAGCACAAGGATAGCAAATCAATTATAATGATATTTTTGTGGGTACAAGATTGGTTTGACTTTGTTGAAGCCATGCTGTGCCTCAAATGACAAAAGTCAAGTACATGGCAAAGGGAAGTTTTATCACCCATTCATCCCAACAACATAGGTTAATTGACAAAACCACTACCAAACATTCTAAGATATCTTCATCAAAGCCATAATTTTTTTTTGATATTAACCCTTTCTCCTAAATAATACAATACAACCATGTGTTTAATAACCCTATATGTATGTTTATGGCAAATGTCTCCAGCATCTATGAAGAGTGTTCAAAGAATGTCCTTTTGCTAGTCTCCTTCAAAAGGGTAGGCGACACACTTGTAGGTCACAATGACAATGATAGTGATGTAGATTTAACCTTGATCTATTGTTATTGTTGTTTATATCTCCACCTTGAATGGACAGATGAGAGCAACAATAATAGCTTCTCGACATGTGGGGTTGTTTATAAAACTACAATTGATGGAAGAGGCCAATTTTCAGTTCATGATTTATACGTTATTGTTAATTGCAACATAAGTTAATGATCCATGGTAGCAACAAAATTTTGCAATAAAATGCCATCAACAACCCCAACCTTATTAGTGTAAGAACTTTAGTTACACAAGATCACAAAACTTGAGCTTACCATGCAAAAACAAAAATTGAATTTCAACTTTCAAATTTAGGAACAAGAGCTTTCTTTAAAGAACTTTTTTTTGGTTTTTCCATGTGTACATTAATTGCAACAAAAATTGATCGGATTCTTCAACTTGCATGCATGTTTTTTCTTTCTTGATATATGTGGAAAGGTAAAAATTTCTTTTCATTGTACATTATTTAAATTTTGCATTTGTGTGTGTATTTTCAACTCCACACCCAATACATGATATTTGGTGAATTAAGAAAAAACAAAATAGCCCTTGCTGGAAGAGGGAAAAAGCAAAATACAAACTAGAAAAAAATGTGTTCTTTTTACCCGTGATGCCATGTTTAGTTGACCAAGAATGTTGAATGAAAAATTTGCACCAGCTCAAGTAAACATCTCAAGACTGTGTTCAATTTTGTTATTGTTGTGAGTGTCAAAATTTGACTTGAATATGCATATATATATATGTAACGACAAGTGCATTATTAAGAATCTCAAAATTCTTGCAACATCTATAACCTAAACTACTAGTTTTGTGAAGCAATCAACCATGACTCTAAATTTTCTCTCATTTTAATTTTCAATTAAGCCAATATATATGTATGATATCATTTTTAGTTCTCAACATTTTTTCTACTCGATTTTGGCTTCTATGCTTTGTAACGAATTACTTTTCATCACATCACATTGTCACTAAGTATTGGTGTTTATTAAAATTGTGCAAAAGATTATCGTTCTATTATTACCTTCTAAATTAGGAGGTTTTGTGAATTCAATGTTGGATAATGTCTTCACCACTTCCATTACCTCAAGTATGTTAAATAGTGTCCCAATAGAATTAAAGACCACACAAAAAAGGTTGGACACGACCAACAACAAATAGATCAAGACAAAAAAATTTGGTACATTGATCTTGCTTTTTTTCATATATAAAGTTACAAATTTCCAATAATTAAATAAGATGCTCATATGCAGAGTACCATGGGAGTGACTACATGTATCCTAAATGTGTTTCATTGCAAATATCTTGGCAATGTGAGCTTTGGAAGATGAGAGACAGTTTCATTCAAATACTATCATTTTTTGTTTTTCCTTTATGTGCTATATTTTTTACCACTTCATAGGGTGATGTAGTGAAATATCTTCCAAGAAAATTTTTGTACTCCACATGTGCATGCAATAACTTACAAATAACATCTTTCTTATCAAATAATGTTTCATAAATTGACTTGTATTCAAAAGAGTTTCAACTTTTGTTTAGTTCATGCTTTACCACAAGCTCATTTTTTTTAATACAATTTTGAAAACATAATAAAATTGTTGTCCCAAAAGCTGAAAGACGAAGAGAAGATAGCTCAAGATGACTTTGAAGGAAAGGAGATTTAGGCAAATTTCTACAACTACACATAAAAGATAATTTCATGAGGATTTTGAGGGAATGGATCCTTATATATACATCTAATACACCATTCCCTCAATATTGAATGGACCCTTTTTGAGGGATTTTTTTTCTGAAATTGTCATACTTAGACAATAGGACCAGGCCACCAAATTATAGCATGACCCTTTATTTTTTAAAAATTCTTCTCTGACTTGTAGCCAAATTTGGCTAATTTCTCTTGTGGATGATCACCAGTGTGGCTACATCACAGAGTTGGAAAAAAAAAAAAAAAAAAAAACCCTAGTCTCCTCTGTCAACAAATGCCAATAGGTACACACTATGGACAAAACATGTCAATTGAAAGTGTGAATCCATTTTTTGAATGTTTCCGAGTTTTTACCATGAACCCAATGTGGGGGCCAATTTGCCCTGGCGTATGCAGAAATATTGGTGTGGGAAATATTAAGAGGGATGAAATGTACAAGTTGGTTTTTTTGTTTCCCCCTATATTCAAGAAAGTGATATTGTTGGTGAGGTTGGCTAAAATGGAAGTTGTACCCTTACTAAGGTGCATCACCATGAAAGCCACTCACCACTACCATAGCACCTAGCCTAGTTAGGCACTAATTAATTATTTTCTGAAGTTGCCAAGAATTATGAAAAATACCTACCTGCTATGCTGAAAATCTAAAAGAAACTCTCAAGCACACTAGCTTCATTAATTAGCACTAGTGTAGCCTGTGCCGTTGGCCCAAGTGTTACCACGTCCTCAACTGATTTTTCCTTCCAGAACCTGGTTTTTTGGAATTTATTTAAATTTTCAGCGGCAGAAATCACTTAAAAATCAATATCTCCCACATTCTGAATCCAAATCTTACCAAATAAATTCCATCAAATCCTGCTCATCAAGACCTACCCAACAACACCAAAGGCACATTCCAATTCCTCTGAAATTTTCAGCTATGATTTAATTTAATTTAATTTTCAGTGAAGAAATCACTCAATATTCAAAGAACTTTTGCACTACAAGTCCAAATGTGGTGGAACGAAGTCTTTGTCGAGAGCTTTCCAAAGAGACCAAGAACACAATCTGAAGCATCCTGATTCATTCAGTGGATCTCATCAGTACAAACAAAACAAAATAAAACAAACAAACTACCTTCCTTCATAGATAGATAATGCCCATATAATGTTGAATTATAGATTTTTTGTTTTTATCTTTCAACAAAAATCTGCGTGTGGTACTGCCAATCAATGCATAGGTTTCCCTTCACTTTCCCAATCTAGCTCTTTCCCTGGCATGCAAGAACCACCTAGAGAATATCACCAACACCAAACATCTCAGCTCAGAGAACCAAACCTTGAGAGCTGGCTGAGGGTTTTGTCACAGCTTCACTGGCAGGATTCACAGAACGGGCTTGATTGTATCCAAGAGAAATATTTGGGTATCTTCTTCTTCCATTGTAGACTTTGTAGTTGAGCTCAAAGCAATTGGCATTCTTAGTTGGGTATGGAGGTGGTGGTGTGTAAGTGCTGCCTATATACCTTGAGAGCTGGTGGGGGTTTTGTCACAGCTTCACTGGCAGGATTCACAGAACGGGCTTTGATCGTATCCAAGACAAATATTTGGGTATCTTCTTCCATTGTAGACTTTGTAGTTGAGCTCGAAGCAATTGCAGCATTCTTAGTTGGGTATGGAGGTGGTGGTGTGTAAGTGCGCTGCCTATATACCATGAGGCTCATGCAGTGAAATCAACATGATGCATACATGCAACACAGGTAACAAAACAGAGATAGTAGCATTAGGGTTTTCAACTGGACATGATTGCACAAAAACAAAGTGAATCCGCAAGATTTACAGCAAGATTTAAACCTTGTGGCACCAATTTTCCTTGCAAATTTCTTGACAATTCGTTAGTAATATTTTTGTTCGTTTTTACAGAATTCCTCCCTCGGTAGGAGCCAACAACAATTGTCAGACTATCAAATGCCCATGAGGAGAGGAGGGCCAATGTGGCCTCCAAATGGAACACAAATTTAAACCCAAATTCGCTCTATAAATTGAGACCATTATGGCAAAGATTAGGATGCGATCTTTGCCCCTTGCTGCAACCAAGTGTGCATAGCAATTTGGCTCACAAGAGTGGTTTATGAGATGCGCAAGGCTTCCACTGTGTGTGGCATCCAACCACACGCTCATCATCCACCCGGAACATGTTAAGTGCCAGCACCCACAAGTGAGTCGTAACAGCGTGCCTGCCTTATATCTGCCACAATGGGTCTCACAACCTCGCCTGCATACTCAATCACCATGTCATTTGCTTGGTGAATTTGCATGTTTTCAAACTTCTCTGATACTGACAAAACTACATCATCATTCTGTTGCGCTCTTTGCACATCACCTAGTGTTGTGACAGTTGATGATGACCCTGATTTTATGGATTCCAGGTTCCAGGACCATACTTTGAACTTCTCCTTCCCTTCTGGTACTTTCTGGCAACAACCTCTCACCATGACTGGTAAATTCTCCACAAAAAGCCGCTTGACTAGACCAGCAGCTAGAGCCTCAGGTTCCCTGCGGCCACGCCTTGTTACAGCATCATATGGCTCAGTGCGAGCACAACCAGAAGCATTCGCTACAGTCTCATAAGCAGAGCAAGCAAGCCGGGCCTGAGATGCTGTGTTGTTTAAATGCTGAGCCTTTGCAGGTCGCCTGTGCTTCTGGCAGTAGGAAATGAGCCGCAGTGATGTCTCCGCATTGACTCTCATTCTCTCTTCTATGGCTTCCATACGGAGGCTAGAAGCTCGAGCACACAGGGGAAGATATGCCACACGGCAGTGACTGTCTGCACACTGGATGCAAGCTCCATATGGTACTCTATATACACTACAAGTCAAATTCCAGCGTTCTTTGTGATTAGCATTGATACCATCCACGGGCTCCATCCTCTTGTTATCCACCATTGATAATTCAGGCATCCATAATGCACATGTGAGATGTGCCCAGCGCCCATCCGTTGTCCTCTTCATGGCTCCACTTGTGATGGGGCACAAGCAGCATAACGTTTGCTGTTTTGGAGCGTCAACACCACACAGGCTGCAAAGCCAAAGCTTCCCGTCTGGTGGCTCAAGCACTCCGTAACAATTCATATGTGCAATTATGTGGCACTTGTCACACTGCAGAAGGAGATTGTCTACATACTCCACATCAAGGTAGCACACTGTGCAGTGATCGAGGTGTTTCCATTGCACTTCAACAGGCCTGTACCCTGCAGGCAACAGATCCTCATCTACTTCGCCAGGTGGTAAAGGTGATTTGTCTGACCACACCTTGTACTTGAAGCACATTCTTGCATGTGGTAGACCCTGGATAAGCTCTGACAGTCGGCGATTACTGAACCCAAACATAGCTGCGCCTGATCGTACTCTTTGTCGCTTCTCTTGCTCTGGACTCAAAAACCTCCCAGCTTTCTCTTCAGCTTTCTGCAACTTTAAGAGTATTTTCTCCAGCAAGCTGATGGAGAATTGCCATCAATGGGCATTTCATTGTTTGTAGTAACTTGGAAAAGAGGGATTATTCACATGCCTAGGTTCCTGAACATCTCCATTTTGTATTCAACAGCTGCCACATCTGCCTCTTTCATTATTGCAAACTTTGCGCACAGCTGTATAACCTTCAGTCCAAATATGGTGCTGATCATGGAAATGCTGAGTCACGAACAATTTGTCCCAAGCTTAGCACCACAAGTGATCCCAGTTTCAAGGGAAGAGGGAACGGACTGTTCACACTCTTCCAGATTACATACTTCCTCTCATCACCCACAAAGTCATGGTCATGACCTTCCACCTCTTGCTGCTGTCGGTCAATACAACCACTGGTGCCAGCAACTCCTGGTGAATCAACCTGTATGTGTGACATGCTTTCAGGAAGCTTACACTCTTTCAAGTACCCCTCTACTTCCTGTAATCCTTGGTGAAAGGCCACCCTTTTGCATTTGCAGTGATACTTGGACAACAGACCTTTTGAGAAAAGCACGACATTTTTGGAGTCAACTCTTGCATGATCATAGCTCC
>Ga0116227_10006608_pt1 | contig 23362 bp, 24 predicted proteins | sample S1TSphgellanicum_FD_89693 | JGI IMG/M metagenome (GOLD analysis project Ga0116227, IMG submission 89693) | Host-associated microbial communities from peat moss isolated from Minnesota, USA - S1T2_Fb - Sphagnum magellanicum MG | ecosystem: Host-associated > Plants > Peat moss > Unclassified...
AAAAAAAAAAAAAAAAAACTGAACTATGGAAAAAAATCTAGCTGGGAAGAAAAGGAGGAGAAGGAAAAAAAAATACTGACCAAGTAAACTGACCCCTGGGGGACAGTTTCATCCCACCCATGAAACCCCATAATGGGATATTTTGGATGGTGCACTAGTGGGTGCTGGGTCACTCAAGCCCTCATAGAGCAGGTATCCCAACTTGTTACTAATGTTGGCTATACAAGGTTATCACCAAGCAACATCACCTTGTTGGAGGTGCTACATTTGATTAGGTTTGGGCCAATTGACTTGGTCATTTATGGAAAACCATGCCCATGTCTTTCATAGGCGGGTACAAATCAAGGACTTTTAAATCCTAGGTTGGGTTTATTATAGAAATGGATTCATGTTGTGCAATATTTGGAACAAACACAAATACAACCATGTGTATATTTGTTAGAGAATGTCTCACCATTGGGGGATTTTTGACCAATTATTTTGGCAAGTTGGCAACAAATTAGGGCTTGGATCAATGAGCTAGTGCAAGTGGATGTTGTTTCAATTGGTTCATGAACCCATCAACTATGATGAATTTGGATTAACATAACACCACTAGAGGTGATCCAATGAACATACTAGCTCATTCTTAGGTCACCCATGACATGCTTGGGGAATGACATATTGGATCTAGGATGCCATTCATGCATGGTTTGTCATGATGACCAACCACCTTTGGTTGTGGTCAAGAGGTTTGGTTTTCCAAGTGCAACCCTACCAACATTATTGAATTTTCCACGTTTTCGTGCATTTAGGGGTGGAGTCCCATGGATGATTTAATACTCCCATTCATCCAATAAGGAAAAACCCAATGTAGATGAGAGGGTACATGCCATGGGGTTCCACATTTGCACTACATATGTGCAAAGCATTTTCAAAAGAGCATGTAGGCAGATTTTGGGATGAGTTATGGATTTCAAGAACCTTAGATGGAGTTTCAGTTTGATTTTGGTAGAACAAAGATGTTTTGACCAAGAAAGTTGGCCATGTGGGCATTTATTTTATTAGAATATGAATTTGATATAATCCACATGGTTGGTAGGGTTAATCAAGATGCCAATGGGTTGAATCAAAACCCAAGTTCCAATGAAGAGGATACCATTAGGGTTTGTTGGCATGGTGATGTGGATTTGGAAGTTATATTAGGATGTCATGCCATTACATACTTTTGTACCCTATTGGGGTGTTATAGGGATGTAGCTCAAATTAGTATGAAATTTGAATGTGGGGATTCCCATGATGCAAACATGGAGCTGGAGGGCGATGGTGCCTTAAACATTATTGATGATGCATTTATCATTGCATATTTGCAAGCAAGTGAAGTTCCAATTGGATTAACACCCAAGGAACAAAATCGTGATGTGCATAAGGCAAAGTGGTTCAAATGGTCCATGGTTCAAATGGGAAGGCAATTCCTTCCTATGGGTGTGGGTAGATGGACGAATATGGGTTGTGCCTCACCCATAACAATGTGAGAACCTTGTGAGGTATGCTCATGAAAAGTTGGCCCATTTTGGGGTTTGATGAACATATAGCTTGCTCCAAACATAATATTGGTGGAAAAGGGATGTAGTTATAAGTGCAACAATTTTTTTTTAGGTGTATGGTGTGTGACTGAATTCATGCATCTTTTCATGCACTTACACCTCACCTATAACCCTTATCAATTATGGGGCTTGGGTACTAGTGGAGTTTGGATTTTGCCAGTCCATTAAATTTGACACTTCAACATAATCAATATGTTTTGGTTATAATCGAACATTTCTCCAAGTGGTTGGAGTGGTGCCATTATTAGATCATAACAATGAAGAGGCATCATATATATTTTTGGATAGGGTACTTAGTATGTTTGGGTCTCTAGCCGAAGTTTTCACTAACTAAGGTGTTGAATTTTGAAAGGAATCCCAAAAGTTGTGTGAAAAAACATTGATCATTGTTGCACAATTTCACAAGACCATCTTGAGGTAGATGAATGAATTGAGCATATGGTGCAGATGGTGAAAAAGGGCTTGCAAAAGTATGGGCTCCATAAAGGTCATACTCAAGATTAGGACCTATAATTACCATGGTTAGCTATGGGGTATAGGTTTAATCAACAAGCTTTTCTTTCATCTTTTTTGCCATGTTTTTTATTGTTTTGCTATGAACCTGAGTTAATAATCTCAATTCAATGTCAAAATGCAATGATAGTAATCAACATGGATGATCTTAATATGTGGATTTAGGCATGTGAGTAGCAAGTTCCCTTGTTCCAACATTTTGGCAATTGCCCAATGCCGGGATACATTGCATTATGCCACTATCCGTGAAAGTGGTTATTGACCTTGGGTTCAGAGGTTTAAACCAAGAGATTATGTTTACGTGTAACAAACAACATCAACAATTTTGGATGTGACTACAATACATGTTATTTTACATGTGTGGAAGGTTTTACCTTTAAGGGTGTTGTTGTTGGAAGGTCAAATGGTCAAACATGGAAAGACTATGTGCACAATTGTGTACCATGTCATCTTCCCAATGTGGATGGCCAAATTGACCCATCCTCAGCCATGATTCCTATTGGCCTATGATGTATGTTGTGTGAGCAATATTTTGGAACCACCATTATGTTGATTTGTGATCAATGTTCTTGAGGTTAGCACATGGGATGTCTCATGCCACTAGTGGAGGAAGTGTTAGTTGGCAAATTATGGTTTTGCCTTTGGTGTATTTAGTAGACCTAGGTTTTTAAAACAAATAATAAGACTAACATAAGGTTTTCTTCCATGAAGATTCACATTTGGCTGGGGATTTAAAGGATTACAAATAAGTGAATAATGATGGGGTTCACATTTGTATTCGACCTATTGGTCCTTTTGCTCTAGAACCAAAATGTTCATCCATGGTGGATTTTCATAAGGTAGTTTTGTAATGTTATTTGGCTTAGAGGGTCTTTAATCCTAGATAGTGGGGGCAATTTGTATGTGTTGTACCATTTAGGGTATTTTTATGTTATGTGTTATATGTGTGATGACATTGATAGTTGTGGGTGCTGATATAGGAAGGCATGACACCTATCAAGTGTTTTAGTTTAGTTATTGAATTAAATCCCACACAATTAGGGATAAACTAAATTAGTTAAGTTTTTATTTTCAACTAGTTTAGGTGTGAACAAGGTTCAAGATATTTTGTTATGAGATATAATCCTAAGTTGTGTAATCTCAAATCACTTTTGATGATTTGATATTCCAAAGGATAGTTTTCTGCCTGTGTTTATGCCATTCTTATGGTTTTTCTTTCATGTTTTGGACTTAGATTCTACTTTGTTGCAAGTGAATCACATTTTGGTTTGGATGTGATGTACCATTTAAAGTATTTCTATGTTATGTGTTGTATGTGTTATGATAATGATAGTTGTAAGGGCTGACATAACAATGCTTGACATAACTTTTGGAACTATGAAATACTTTAATTAAGTATAGTTAAAATATTTCATTGCACTTGATGTTCACCTGATTGGTTGTGGAAGTAACATTTGCATGAGATCTTCATCTCCTATTCAAGCTAGAGCCTCATGCTAGGTGGATCATAATTTGTAATAACTCCTATGATCCTATGGTTGGGTGAAGAGATCATAGTTAATATGTGTTTTCCTCATCCCTATACTCTCATTGTTCTGCTGTGAACTTCCAACAAAATGAACCTTTCACTGTAGCAGCCAGGATTGCTCAAATTCTTAGAGCAATCCTTATCACAGCCTGTTTGGAGCAGCTTATTTGCCAAAGCATTTCCGATCAAAAGAGTGTTTTCCTCTCCATTTTCTTTTGGATTGGCTCTTCCTTTTCCAATCACTCCACTCAACATTGAAACACCTTGCTTTTCCTCACATAATAGGGTCCCATTGGAATAAATTTATCCTATAGGTACTAGGAACTTTCCCCAGACTTAAGATTTAAGTCAACTGGAATAAAATTGAGAGACAAACTGATAACAAGGTTTGTAGAGAGTTACAAATCTGAAAACACAACAGCAACATATCTAGGTATCAACATGAAAAAAGAGGCAACCCAACGCTGAAGGACAGAGAAAACAGAAACAAAAATGAGATATGAGGATTAGTTTGGTCATGCATTGGTACAAAATTGACCAAATTTCTCTTGTGTTTATTTTCTTTTCATCCAATTCCTGTCCAATATTACACAATATATGGACATGTCTTGGCTATACTGATTTTAGTGAAATAATGGCTCAACACAGATGCAGCACTACAGGAAACAACACAGATTTGAGGGGTCTGAACTAGTACAGGCAGAAGTGTATTACCTATGGAGAACAGGGATGGCTGGCGTCACCACTAATCCCACTTGAACAAACACCATTCTTGAAATGATGGTATCAACTGGAATCCTCATACTATAATTGCACTCCCAACTACATTTCTCAATGAACTTGGTGGCAGCGTGGCAGTCACCACAATAGTACCTCCATATCCTTGAAAATGTGGAGTAGAGTATGACCATAAGTTGTGCTGTCAAGTCTAGATGTAATAGCCAGTTTGTTGTTATGCTGACACCAATGTGACAGTTTTTCTTCTTCATCCACACTGTGCTGGACAAATTTTGTCTCTGTACCAGCATCATTCATCTACCCAGACATCTATTTTCTCTTTTTGAGGATGGTCTTGATCATCTAGTACAAATGTATGCACATCATCACTCCATTCAATCCAGGTCCAATCTCAATATTTTTTCACACCCCTTTACTCCTCTTGTTGCTGTTTGACATCTCCACTGTGATCCCAGCTGCCAGCATGGCAGCAATGTCTGATAGCAGCATAAAGCCCATCGCATATCCAAGGTCCAATTCAAGAGCTTTTTTTGTGATGTGTTCCCCACTCTACAAAGAGTTCTGGGATTACCAAGCAGGGCCAGCCATCCACGTAGCCACATATTGTTTGCAGGATGTTGTCTTGATCACATCCTCTGCAATATGGTGGCATTTCCAAGAAGGTCAACAATGTAGGTGGGTGTGGTGTTCCACTGTTGCAGGAATCCTGTAAACTGGACCCCGTGGAATGAAAGTAGTGCAGGGCTTGAAACACTAGGTCCACATGACTGCAAGATGACAATAACAAATGCAACATTATTTATCTTAATATCCTCTTGACAAATTCATTTGAAATTGTACAAGAGCCCCCCACAATGAAAGGCATACCCATTGATTATAGCAGTCCAAGAAACCACATTGTTGTGGAAGGCTCTCCCTGCATCCTCAATGCACCCACATTTGCCATATATGTCAATGAGGTTACTGCCGACAAAGACACTAGACATGCAACTTGTTTGAATGATCAGGTCATGAGGCTACTCTCTTGACATCTCACTACCTTTATGAAAGTGACACAGGCTGGCTTCATATCTTCTGTTGCATTTGTCAAATTTTTGTCTTCTGCATTCAGACCCAGCCTGCATTTCACATGTCCCAGTCCCACGGTATACCACACAATGTGAGGGCATCTTGTCAAATGCTCTCCAAGCATTCTTCATTTTCCCACATAGATATTGTACCCAATTTGAATGATTGTTCATCAGTAAACCTGCTCTCTTCTGGTGCTGGCACTGCATTCAGAAAATTAGAAAAAAATAATAACTTCCTCCATCACCGAGAGAAGGATGACAGCAATTGCATTCATATACCTTCTCATGCCTGCCATCCCACCACATAAATGATTTGAAAACAACTCCTGCCAAAATTTCTCCTTCTGGAATGTACAAACTGCAGGGACTGAAGCAAGAGTTTTCAGCTACTCAACTAACTTTTTGTCTAGACCTTTCCAGAGGCTATGGAAATCTGGGGGTGTGCCGGTGATAGAAGCAAGTCAGAAAACAAACACCCATAAGGTGAGAAAGCAGTACAAGAGAGAGGAAGGCAAGAATGCTTACAACCACCCTGACCTTTTAGTCCAATTGTGCTCTGGGGAGAAGATCAGTGGACTGCAAAATGTGTTGGATGATGTGCACTCTCTGCATGCATGCATAGTGAGTTCCTGTCCACAATTCCTCCCAATCGCACACTCTTGAGCTGGAGAGGACTGTTCTCTGCACACAGCAACACTTCCTGGACTGTAGGTCCCTCCAAACTTAGACTCAATTTTCATCTGATTGCATACTTGCAGCTTGCCTCTCTAGTATTGCCCATGGGATTCCTCTTCTTTTATACCCTTCCTTGGATATGTTGAGAGTATTGCTGATCAAAATACGTTGAGATACTGATAATGCTGATCACTGATTGCCAACCTTACTACTTTTCCAGAGACTGCTGATTACCTCCTCGAGAGCTCAAAGTCACTTCCATGCCTTTCTGAGGATATTCCCTACTAACCTAGATCACACCTTTCTGTACGGTTGTACCTTTCCTTTTCTTTGGATGATCTACTTTCTGCTATGACACCTATGTTGCCACTGGTAAGAGTGCTAGTACTCATGTTGCCAGAACTACAGGTTACTCCCACATGAAATTCTGATTCAATAGCTGGCTCCTGTCTCAGATTTCTGATTTGTTATCCAATCTTCCCTCCAGATTCTCTTAGCTTGCAGGGTTCTGTACTCATTTTTCCATGTAGTGTATTAGAACTCATTTTGAAAACTTCTCCTTCCTCAAGCTCCAGTGCAAACAGCAGCTGCTCAATTTCCATTCCTGTCCAGTCCACAATTCAGCTTTTAGCTCGAATCCCAATCTGCAGTGCCTCAAGCTCAAAACTGGGAAGGGAACTATAGTTATCATGCTAAGACCTCAACTATCTTCAGTGATCTAGCTGCCTCCTCCACCACACATGCAGAATTTGTGATAAGTGATCCTACATGAATGTGGCAATACATTACTGTCTCTCTGCTCCCAGTGCAAGCATTGCACTATCTTGTGGATGCAGGGTCTATGGTCATGGCTCTTACAAGAAAGCTCTTGTGTTTTTTATTCTATGAACTGCATGCATCTTGGGTTGAGAAGGGAAACCCACCATCACCACAGAGATATTCTCCCTTTTTCATTTTTGTATTGCCCCAGTTGGATTCCCTTCTTTCTTCCATAGACCTTGCCCTTCTTGATGACCTTTCCCAAGCTTGTTCAAACCTTTCATTGGAAGCATGCCCTTGCATGCACCTACTGATCTTGATTTCTTGCCTTGTGCTTTGCTTCCTTTGAGCAGGAATATCCCCTGCACAGGATCTGCCTTGAAGATGTAGTATTGAGGAAACCTTTTGAAGCAGAGAGCCAGAAATTTCTTGGAAATGACTCATCTTGCAGAACTTCTTCACCTTCAATTGATCCCTTGCTAACTGATGACCCTCCATGAGAGCAACCTTCTCCTTTCCCTTGAGTTTCTCCCTCAATTCTGGACATTCTGCAATTTTCTCTGTGTGTGCCAAACCTGGATGTGATAGTGCACAAGGTTCACCTTCACCAAAATCTGCTAAGAGGCTGTTGTGAGGAACTATGGTCTTGCTGTCTGGTATTATTGTCTCTAGAATTTTTGCAGAGTCCTCATCTTTCCAACTTACATGATGATTTTGTTTTAACTTACCTCCTGTCCAAGTTTGTCTGGCAAGCTCTTCTTGTTTGTCTGGTTCTAGATCAGCTGATGTGGAAGCAGAAATTGCATGGGGAAGTTCACACCAGGGTTGCTGCATCAGATGCCCAGTACACATCTTTTGAACTTCTTCAAGTACCAAGTGGCTAGTGAGCTGTTCTGAAAGGTTTTGATTTGCTCTGTTTGTCTCACTTGTGCTTGTTAAACTGCTCCCATGCCGGCAGAGATCCATGCTAGAATATGTTGGATTTCCTGGTAAGAAATTCCCTATTGGCACAATGGCATGTAGATTTTCCCCTGTTGCAACCTCTCTATCACATATTGCTTTTCCAACAAGACCTTTAAAAAGGTCAGTCCATACTTTGGTCTCTTCTTCCCGTAACTTTTGAAGCATGTGAGTCAACTGGCCATGCTTCAGAGACTCAATCTCCTTTGAAGTGTCAGTGAGTAACACTTCTGTGACCAGTCGTACCATTTCATCTCTCAGCATGTTCCGAAAGCTAAGGTTACTCACCTCGAGCTCTTCTGTAAATTTCACTAGTGCAGTCCTCATGATCTCCCTCTCCATTTGTTCCCTCCATCCCTGTGCATTTGCAATTTAAGAACAAATGTGGCAAGCCCCCTTGCAGTGTTGTCTTCAGTACTAGCAAATGAACACAATTCAAGACATGATATGCTCAGACACTCTGGACTTCACCTACTTCAGGTTCATAGTAAATAAATTGCCGTCTGGGTGTTCATGGTATTGTAGAATTTTATTGTATTGTTTCCACAAAATAAAACAAGACTGAGCAACTTTGTTCTTGATTTGAACTTACTGACCTCTGTTTGTACAACTTCTTGCATTTGTTTCACCATTTCTTTTCTCTTCTCTTTCAAGAATGCTTGCTGCTGCACAGCAATCTCACACTCCATCTCTTGCTTTAGCTTTTCTTCCAGTTCTTGCCACCTTGCTTGGGTGCTTTCTCTGACAGTTGTTACAAGTGCCCGAGTTGCTTCCTCAAACATAAGTTTCTCCAAAATAACAAAACTATCTTTCACCCGCTTCACTGTGTCTCGCTTCATCTCTTCAAACAGAATTTGCTCCTCTGATGCTATTCTGTTTGTCACCCGTTGTATCATCTCCTGCCTCTCAGTTTCCTTCATAAGATCTTCTTCAGCTTGCAAGTTGTTGCGGAACTTTTCTAGAACGAAAATCCTCTCGGTTTCATATGAGGCCCTCATGTCCACCATTGCCTACAGTCTCATCCATACAATTGTTCAGAAATGCATATCTAACCAACTGCAGAGAAATCTCCAAAACGACAATTTGAAGGTGAGTGCAGTCATAACCTCATGAGAGTTGATCACAAAGTGTCAGAAAATCATCTTCATCACAAATAGCAGTGATGACTGGCCATGAGTACCCACCGACTTCATCAGCTCCAGATGGTGGGTGTAGATAAGTATACAATCTGCCCAAAATGGACACCAGGAGTCTTTTGAGATTGAGTTCACCCACCTGTCTCAAGTCCTGGTTTCTCCACTCCCTATCCTCATGTATCTGCTGTTGAAGCTGCTGCTCCACTTCCTCATCTTGCTTCCTACAGATCTCTTGCTCCTGTCTTTTTTGGCCATCCACCAACCTGTCCATCTAGCATGTTTTTGAAGAATTTATGTTAATTGAGGACTCCAAGAGAAATAGATAAAAATTCTGACTCACTCTGTTGCACACAATATCCTACATATCCAGCAATGAGGAGTTTATTGTGGAGAGCTGTCTTCAAGTGCACAGAGTCACTTGCATGTCTATGTACTAGCAATGGAATGTGAAATGAATATGACAGACAAAGTCTTCAAAGTACATACATCAACGTTGATGACTTGCAACGGTTGCTCTACCAGTAGACCACTCTCTTTTTGATTCACCATTTCTGCATGCCGGGAGTCAAAAAGTCCTCTCTCTTCTTCTTTGATTGCTTCTCCAGCCCTCTCAAGCATCTCTATGCGCTCCTGTTGCAGCACAATCCTTTGTTCCTCTTCAATTTTGGCCCGTACTCTCTCTCTCATTTGACTACGTTGGTGATCAAATTCCCTTCTTTCTTCCTCTTGTATCCATTGGCTCACCTGAAGAGGACAGCATGTGTCTGTCACACTTTTCAGGCTTCCAATCCAGATGTGATTTTTCCAGACCTTGAGTTGTAGTCATGTCAACATTATACCTTTCCAAGCTCATGCTTTTTCTCTGGAAGATTGTAAATGCTTGTTATATCTGTTCCTTTTCATGAGCTCATTGTGCTTGCCATGTACATGATAAAAAGCCTTTGCCACCCAGTTCATGACAGGCATTCCAAATGTACATCTGGGTGGCATCCATATGTTGAACTTGCAACACAATACCAAATCAGTTACAGATGCCCCCATTGCAATTATACCTGTCTTAGAGCTGAGATTCTTTTAAGAACTTTAGTCCATGTTGATTACAGTCCAGGAAGGGAAAGAAGTTAAATTCAAGGTTCTTGCACTTTTATGGAATCACTCACCCGAGTAAGAAGATTGTGCCTTGTCTGGTGAATTGTTTGGACTTCATCCTCTGTGGCTGGAGTCTTTGCACTTGGTGATTTTTCCTCTCTTTGGGATGGTTGACTGGTCCACTTTGACATGACAACCTCTGGAACACTCCTCCTGTCTTGGACCTGCAGCTTGAGTCATGTTAGTGAACAGTGAAAATTTCTAAAAGGCTTTGACAGGAATTTGCTACACTCTCAACACCACACTGATCTCAATTATAATGAGGTTTGGCTGATCTCAAACCATGGGTCAACAAATGCAAAGACCTAATCATATTGTTCAACAGATGCAATAAAGACCTAGATTGATGCAATGAAAAATTTCCCTTGGACATACTAACCTGGACTCCAATGCTGTGATCTTTTGGTAAGGTTTGAAAAGCAGTCATAACCCCTTGTAGTGCCGCTGCTTCCTGGACAATAGCTCCTGAGAATCCTCTAGGTGGTCAAGGTAAAATATTATTCATTTAGCCCAGGGTAAGAACAATTGGATAAACTCATCATGCAGATAACTTGGTCATTTCAATGGTTCTGTCACTGTCATTCCTTTGATTCATTACTCAACATGAGCTCAAGAGTTCAAGCCAAACCTGGCTGGCCAGCAGTGTTGTCTTTCTTCCTTGCCACTGTTGGAATGCCACTGCTCCAGCCTCCATGTGACATTGACATTCCTGGCACCACTGCAACTCTTGGGCTCCCCATACTGAGACTGCTGTTACTCTCGAATCTAGGTGTCATTGGGGATCCTGGAAATGATGAGTTTGGGGTATTGCCTTGGTCTCCACCTGAAAAATACAAGGGATAACCAGTTGACAATCTGTGTTGATTGCACCATTTGAAGTGGCATAGGGAAAAGAAGATGACCAAAAGGCTTACAGCATTTTGACAAAGGAGATACATATCAGGGAAGAAGTCTCTGCATGTATAAGAGGCCAGTAATTTGTGGTACTTGTTGGAATATGATTTTGTCGAGAGGAGTCGCCATCTGAAGGATAGATTCTTGGTGGAGGTTGGAAAGAACTAGACAAGGAATTTGTATCTGGCCCCTTCAAGGCTCTAGTAGTCAGAGATGCCTCACTTGGCTGTTGCTTCCATGTTTGTGAACCCTTCGAACCTGTAGCTCCTGCAGATTCTTGAACTCCAGAGCTACTACCATTCCTCTGCTGTAATACACATAAGTAAAGGCACACATGAAAAAACTAACATAACACACTCAATTACATGCACTACAGAAATTCAGTCACAGATTTTCAGAACCTAGAGATATGCAATGATGCTGTTTGCAGGTATCTGTGTAAGCTATTTGAAATCAAGAACCTGATCTGAAAGGGCTGGAAGGCTCGCTGGGGACAAGGAATCTGGACTATGGTGCTGGTACTTCAAGCCCAACTTGTTAATCTCCTCAGTGAACAATTTTCTGTGGCAATATAATCCAAGTTAGATTTTCTACTATCATATGGCCTACTGTTCTTCCAAAGCTATTTCTATTTCATTTGATTGCATTTCATGCTTGCTAGGAAAATGAAGAAAGGTAGGCTAGAAGGGCACTATTGCAGATACCTGTAGTAATCATCACATGGATGTTCCCACACACTTTCTCCAGACTGGAAATTGAAATAGTAGATCTCATCATCCTCTGACCGGCTGCAAGAAGAAAATAAAAATAGACCGGGTATGCCAACTTCAGTCTCCTTGAACCAGGCAACAAGTTCTAGGGCAATCTACTTTTGTCAACACAGATTTTGAGTTTCCAAATCCCTTCTCTTGTTGTCCTGTACCGTATAGTTGTATATAAATAACAAAAAGATGCCTTACTACTTTGTTCATCTTGATGGATTGCAATCAAGAAGCATACTTAGGGGAAGGGGAATGGAGTCACCAAGGTTTCCAGTGCTCGGGCAGGGGAGCTTTCAGGCCTTCCCTTGCCACCCATAGCAGCTCACTCTCTTCAGGCAAATTCATTCCAAGCCATGTTGCATACTCCAGCAACTCTACAGTGGACAACATCGTAGACACAAAGACATGTTTGGCATTTGACCATTCGTTTGGAAGCCACAGCATAGCAAAGCAAAGCATGCATGATGTGGTGGATCTAAAAACGTATCTTATGCATTAAATGCCATCTCATGAGAACACAAGAACTCTCATGTACAATTTCGGTGGAATTGCTTCAAAACAGCCTGATTCCCTCTTGTAGTTTGACCTAACTACAGGAAATGCTGAAGAAAATTCGCACCTTCTTCAGTAGGCTCATAGTTTACATCAATTTCCTCCTCCAGCACAATATTGTCCGGTGGGAATTTAGACATGATTGCAGTAAGTTTCTTGCCCTAAGAGGCACGCTCCTTGTGTGCAGATTCCCAAACTCCGTATTCAAACTATCCATCAAACACTGCAATATGCTTTTGTGAGGAAACAGAAGTCTGTCTGATAACTTCAATTATAACTAGTTGCAGATAAAGAGAGGTTCAAATGTCATCCAGTCCTTCCCCTCATTCTCTTACTTCTTGATCACTATGCTACATGTAATAGCCAATAGAACAGATCTCCTTGTCATTCACCACCCACTCCAAACCCTGTGAACATGAAAGCCCCCTCTCACCCATCTTTGATAATAATGCTCTTTTTTCCCCACTCAGGCACAATCTCTACTAGCTATCATGATCAGTTTCACATCTGTGTATGCATGTGAACAGAGGGGGTTGATGAAGTCAAGCATTTCAGGGTTTAGGGCTGATCAAAGGACAAGCATTGCCCAAAGAAGCTTTCCATTCATATCATAGACTTGATCACAATCCCTGTTTTGTACTTTCTTTCTCATTGAACTGCTTGGGCACCATTATTTTGTAAACAACTGGTGTTACCCAAAGTTTGTTAAAAAAAAGACATGATTTTTTTGGGCCATCTGAGAACTATTTGAACAGTAACAAATGACATGAGATATCCAAAACTATGCTGTGACCTTGGATGGTTGTTAGAAGGAGAAAATCAAAACCTAAAGTTTGAGGCTCACCTAAAAATGCCATTGCTGCATTTGACAAGAAATCTGAATTAGCTTGATTGCACACCACTAGAGCAGCTTATTTGAAGATCCATCAAGCTATAGTCTTGCAGATCCAATTAGTCATTGTACAAATTGATGTCTGGCATTTTGAAATTCTCACCAAGGACTTGAGTGCAAAACAAATGGATCTGGTATACATGTGATCAAAGAAGCGTCAATGCCTGCACTTTCTCTATCACCATGAATTCTTCATAACCTTCTTTGCATGCAAGGGTCGTAAAGATCATGAAGTGAAAGAAGACAACGCAACCACCTCACTGCTAAGCGGTTATCACAACAAACCACCTAGAAACAAACAAACCTAATGGATTTGGAGATCATTGCAACGACTAAGTAATCCCGCTACATATGTCACAGACGGTGGAAGGATAACAGACAAAGAACCTGATGCAAGTCGCGCCGGATCCTCTTGTTTCCAAAGAACTTCTCTACGCAACCGAAGAAGAAGCACAGATCGCTTCGGCTACGAGATTAGAAGAAGTACGGATCTATGCCGCCAGCGGGACCTTAAGAGCCTCACAGCTTCTTCCTGCTTGAGCATCCAGGCATGTTGCGCTCCCTGATCAACAGATTGCAGCCATGAAATGTTTGCGCGAAGAAAACGGGAAAGAATCACGCCGTGATTTGCCATTATGCTTGTTGAACGTCATACGTCCGGAATTCGATTTGCGAAAACGAGAGCATGCAAAGATCTTCAGGAAGGTGTTTCTCTCAACTTCAACAATCGAATTTCGAACGACATCATGCAAAAGCTTCGGAAACTCTCAAAACAAGCCTGATGGAAACTCGACAACTACAAAACACAGTCGCAAGCTGATATGATCATCGAATACATGAAACGTTTCTTCAGATTGCAACATATGTGCACAGACGCATGATCACAGCAGTATATTATCTAATTCCAGAAGAAGGATCTGTAATTGCAATGATTGATAAGAGTTCCAAACCAAGAAGGATCTGCAATTGCTATGGTAGATAAGAGTTCCAAACCAAGAAGGATCTGCAATTGCTATGGTAGATAAGAGTTCCAAACCAAGAAGGATCTGCAATTGCTATGGTAGATAAGAGTTCCAAACCATTAGTTATCTGCAATTACAGTGGTAACATTAGAGTTCCAAAGCACTAAGGATATGCAGTTGCAACAAGAGATAGAGTACCAAAATAGGAAGGATCTGCAATTGCAAAGGTAGATTGAGTTCCAAAACATGAAAGATCTGCCATTGCAATGGTAACATAAGACTTCCAATACATTAAGGATCTGCAATTGCAACTGAAGAAAGATTTCCAGAACATGAAGAATCTGCAAAAGCAACAGTCAATAGCATTCCAAAACATGAAGACTCTAACACCCAAAATCCCAGATTATGAAAAGAATTACAAATAACTGTGCGCACACAACATGATATTTCATATCTTGTTCTGTAACAAAATGTTTTTTTTCTCTGGCACCACATTTCCCACTGGAACTTTTGAGCTATAACATGCATGTGTAAAATTCAACACCACTTGAGTACGTTAAATTGTTGATCATGAGAACATTAAACCCTGCTTTTGCAATCACACCTTACCATACAACAACATTCCACATGGGGACAATGTATGCCTAGTCCTCTATGAGAGCCAGAAAGTAACACTGATACTATCATGACCCAGCAGAAAAGGACATGAAAGCAAGTCCTAATTCTACATTAGCATGTGAAAGCAGAACCTATGGCGCAAATGAACTGTAGTCAGATGCCTGTCATTCCAGAATGATGCAGGATGTGCAGATTGATTGGAAAGCATTGACCCAGTGAGCCCCCACTCCATTCATCCCATGGCTCTAATTTACAGTTGAAACTTGCACTGGTCCAAGCATTTACTGACCATAGCGCCTTCTAACTGGACTGCGTGATCTGTGTCCTCGCGGTGATCTGCTTTCACCAGAAATCGTAAAATGGGTTGTCAAACATGCCAGTATACTTTAAAACATGTCCAGAATCTGGACACCCTTTATAACCAGGAATCAACTCTTCACAAACCCCAACCCCCCTACAAAAATTGTAGACACAAATATTCTTCTTACATAAGCCTGAACCATGACCTGGACAACACAAGAATTTTGCAAATGCTGGAATTGGCATAGCTTTGAGATTGTTTGAATAGGCACAGTTTATGATCTAAGTCCCTCAACACGAAATTGCATACTAGCAGTTCTGTTAGTGACAAAGTTAAGATTTTGATGACTGACTCACCTTCTGCGGACATTCCGACGATGAAGAGGGCCAGTGCTGAACGCCCAATTCACAGAAATGGTTTGCAGAAGAAGCTGCTTCCCATTCAGGTTGTCAATGGCTTCCTGTGCCTCCTTCTTTGTCTCATATTCAATTAATGCATAACCCTGCAAAACAACTAATTGCGTAAGTTCAAAACTACATCTGGATAGAACAAGAGAGAGCACACCTGCAATAGGGCCTGTGTGTATGAATGGCATTGAAGGGATGTGTCTTAATTCAAGACAATATTGCTAGTGTGGGGATATTATCAGGATGGAACTTTAGTATCAACATGAAGAGGTGCAAACCTTGACAAACCCAGTTCGACGGTCAAGATTGAGGTGCAGATTTTTGATCTCTCCATATTCTGAAAAAGTCTCATGAAGATCATCTTCTTGAGCCTCCTCATGGACACCTGTCACTAGAATTATCCAGCCCTCCACAGCTGTAGGTACCCTGGGTCAAGGAGCTTCTACAATGAAAAACACAACCACACATCCGAAATGACAGCAAGCACCAGGCTAGCTTCATGTTCCATGAATGTGCAGGTATCTGACAGGCTATGCAAGATGACTGGATGGTTTGTGTACATGGACCCAAGCCCCTCCAGTGCTAATGAAGGTTCCAAAGATGGATGTCCAATGCATGTGTAGTTGGACTACCAGGGAAGACTGAGAACAAAAACTACCCCACTACAAACCATCCATATCTATGAAATTGCAGAGACATCTCCACAACAACAATTCAAAGTTAACTTGACAATTTGAGTGTAGTCTTAACCTTATGAGAGTCACTCACAAAGTGTCAGACTGTCACTTTCCTCATGAACAGCAGTGATGAGCAGCCATGCTACCCACTGACTTCATCAGCTGCCAATGGTTGGTGAATATAAGTATATAATAATCAGCCCAGAACTAAGAATCAAAACTAACCTACTACAAACCATGTAGACTATTCTTTCAGGACTTACTTCTGTAATGTTAACAAACTCATGTAATGCAAAAAAATCATAACAGATTTATACAACCCTTCCAATCCATGATCCAACATACTTGCAACAACTCAACATGAACCCTGGGTGTACAAAACACATGCCTAAAACAGAAGAGCTACAGACATAATGCTAGCCTGTTTCATTGAATAGGAGAAAATACTGTCTAGAGATGTGGGAGCAGGATTGAATGGATACATCTCTGAGGGCCAGGGCCACCCCCTGAATCCAAAGACTCAAACTCCTTGGCAGCAAAGCGATTTGAGTGATCCAAGTTCACCTCTTCACGAAACCCTCGCCCTTTTGTCTTCCTTCCCACAGCCCCAGCTCCACCACCAACTGATGTAGCTCCAGATCCTGGGGTTGTTATTGTGGACTTGAGTTTTGGTGCTTGTGCTGTCACAACCTCAACATCCTCCATCGGCACATCATCATCCAACAGGTCATCCTCTTCTGGCTCAAAATCCACTGCATCAACTTCTGCTGTTGTCATAGCAACCCCTCTATTGTATCCACACTTGCCAAAGAATAGGGTAGCCAAGTAAACTGCAAGAAAGCCCAAATCAAGACAATTTCAAACATTAGATGTTGTGAGCTGAACCTCTGTTGAACCTTCAGCAATCCAGTCCAGAGATGGAGCTGCAAGAAATAGGTCACAGAGTGAGTACATAATAACAATCTTGTTGACATCAATCAATAACAGCAGAAGACAGCTAGGAAGATAAGATTCAGTATTGGTGACGATTCTGTGGAAGATTTCATAAGACATTAATCCATGGCAAAATATTGCCCATATTAAGACCTGCATGAAAGAGCTACCCCAACATGCTTGCACTATAGGTGGAGCCAAACCTTTCTGCTGAGGGAGAGGCTAAATGTAACCCTAACAATATCCAGTCAATGCAGTGATCTCTTGGGTTTACATGACACTCTCCAGCAGCCAAGAAGAATAAAGAACAACACAAAGGCAGAAATTTGCAATACTCTTTTGGATCATACGTAAAGACATGCCAATAGATATTCCTACCTGAGGGTGAGGCTCGATGAAAACCCTAACCAGTGTACAATCAGTCCAGCAATCCCTTGGGTTTACATGACACTCTCCAGCAGGCAAGAAGAACTGAGAACATGACAAAGGCCGAAACTCACAATACTCTTTAGGATCATACCGAAATGCATGCCAATTTCCTACCTGAGGGAGAGGCTAGATGAAAACCCTAACAGTGTACAATCAGTCCAGTGATCTCTTGGGTTTACAAAGAACTAAGAACACAAAAAAGGTGGAAACTCGCAATACTCTTTCAGATCATACCTAAACACACACACCAATAAATATTCCTACATGAGGGAGCGGCTAGATGAAAACCCTAACAGTGTACAATCAGTCCAGTGATCTCTTGGGTTTACAAAGAACTAAGAACACAACAAAGGCGGAAACTCACAATACTCTTTTGGATCATACCTATACACACACGCAATAAATATTCCTACCTGAGGGAGAGGCTAGACGAAAACCCTAACAGTGTACAATCAGTCCAGAAATCCCTCGATTTTCCATAACACTCTCCACCAGACAAGAACTAAGAACACAACAAAGGCAGGAACTTGCAATACTCTTTCGAATCACACCTAAACGCATACCAATATATATTCCTTCCTTCATACAACTAAGGTCTAGCAAACGGTACTACTCACGACACGCTCAAGCAGTCTCCCGTCCTCCTCTTCTTCCAACTGCCTTCTGTACTTCCCTAAGTCTTAAAACCCACTCCTCAAGACCAGAGGAATCCCCATACCTCTGAAAGAAATCCGCCGTAATGGTCATTAGCATCCGAAACACACCCTTAAAAAAAAAATTACAAAACAAATAAGGTCGGGGAAAAGAAAACGGCATCGTCATGCATGCGAGCTCCTCCGCAGCGCATTCAGTGAATGATTTCACACGCAGCCACAAGAAAAAAAAAACCACTTGATGCAACAACAGAACTCCCTTCCATTTGCAGACGGACATGCAAAACACAATTGCACCAGCGGCACTTACCACCACATTCTCATCGCCGATCTTTGATCTAAACAAACAAAAGCAGCCAAAGTAGAAACCATGCAGAATCTACCGCATCGAAATCTCACCTCAGAACAAAAAAAAACCCTTGCCACCAGCGCCAAGAATCCACACGCCCGCAGCCCACCCGCAAGCCACGGATTCAGGAAGCAACAAATCCTGTGTCCAACATTCCTGAGTGAAGCTTGGACGAAAGAAGAAGCGCGAAGAAAGAAAACCCTAACCCTAACCCTAATATAATGTGGGTATTCATTTTTCAGGGTTTTCAGAATAAAGTATACATGTAATTCTCAAGATAGTTATGGAAAATGTTTTTTGAGAAGGTTTTTTAGTGTGATTTTTTACATTTTATCAACATGGAATTAAATGATTTTTGAGTCCCTATTGAAATGCAAATTGCAGGTCTAAAAATGAAAAAAAGATACACGTACTTAACCCTTTTTTTTAATGGGTGAAATTTTAAATGAAAATTTTGAAAATGAAGTTACTTTTTGGAGTTTCAATTGGAGAAGTCAAGAAAAACATAGGAAAAGTCATTAGATTTTTGTATTTGGTTTCAATAAATAGCCAAAAATATAATGGATGATTAAATATCTGTAATTTATATTTAATTTATAGCCAACTTTGGCTAAATCTTCCTATGGATGATTACCACTTAAAATAGTGCCACCAACACCCTTTATTTGGGCCTCTACACATATTAATCACATCCAACATAGTGTGTTAATTGTTTCCAATTCCCCACCCATAAACATGAAAAATGAGACAATATAAAAGAGAGTATGATATTTAAGTGCAACCGTATGAAAGGGCCAATCAAAATTTTGACTTGCAATACCTTTTCCAAGCAATTGTTCAAGGGCACATTTATGGGGATAACTGGCCCTCTCCTCTACAAGAGAACTATATTTCATCCAAAATATATTGTGCAATTCAGTTTATTGTTGTCACTGGAGCTGCTCTTGGATGTTGAACGGTCTCCCTGCTCGTAGGCTACATTAAAAAAATCATTAAAAACACTAGTCCTACTACTTAACTTTTGTTAGCCAAGTATATGTGGTGCGTAACAAGCTTTGATTGGGAAATGTTGCAAAATGCTTGTGATGTCATGGATTTTGTTGTCATATTTTTGGATGTTGATCCATAACTTCTTCAGCACTAGGTTATTTGAAGCCATTAAAATAGCAAGTCAAATGTTGGTTTAAAATTTTTAAAAACACATTAGAAAAATATGGATTCACAATTATTTTTTGTAGTATATGTGTCAAGTTGAACACCAAAACAAAATCCTTCAAATTGGTTATCCAGGGCTAGTAGACATTTGATGTGCTTAATAGTTTGTGCATTTCCTTGTAGAATTTTTTAATTAATTTGTTCATTAATTATTTCAACAACCTATTATTTCGTATTTATACCTTGCACATCACTGAACTTGAAATGGCTACATTAGTTTTAAAAAATCCTGCAACAATAAAAGAAAATCCTATCTCCTACTCATCAATCATGGGACAATTAATCATCAACAACAATTTATGGCAATTCTTTCTTTCAATCAATTAATTGGTTGACATTCTCAATAAACCACTAAGCAAAGAAAGATTATTTCTCGAATGGATTACTTAAAAGTGATGAAGGCCAAGCCTCATTGGCAATTTAATTTCAAAGTTCCATGTTGTTCCAAGAATCCTACCACATCTAAGCCAACATATAATGTCCTCTTCACACCCATGATGGGCCTTTAGGAAAGCTTGCCATTCTTCAAACGCAATCAACTCTAAACACCAACCCCTAAAAAAAAATCAATGTACAAGGTTAATTCAACCTCTTTCTTATACTCTCAAGCTTCACAAGTTTACAATAACCTTGGGCCAAATCTAGTCCTTCAAGAGTTATACCTATGTGATGATAACGAAAACATAGGAAACAATGAGGTCGCTTCATTCTTACTTCAAGTTGGAACCAAAAAATGACATGAAATGATTCCGTAAAGGGAAACACATAAGGATTGACAAAAGAAGACAAAAAGAAAATAACGAAAGGAAGCAAGAGCAAAACAAGAGCACTCAAGTGGTAGAATTGCAATGGAGAACTACACTGGAGAGAAAGAAAACACACCTCTCCATGCCAAAGACAATCACCTTTTCTATTTTCAAAATATCTCCATCTAGGAGTGATGAAGGCTGATAGACATTTGTGTTGAAGACATTACCTTAAGACTCGGGTTTTTTAGTCCATCCTTATAGAAACTTCTATTAATTTGTTCATTACCTAGCTCAATCACCTTCTCTCTCCCATTTCTCCCCTATCACATCTCCCCTCTCAAGACATAGATCTCTTACCCTTCAATCTCACTCTCTAATCCTCTTCCTTAGTGTGCATTACTTTTTACTTTTTTTTACAATTTTGTGATGTAACTGAAGTGATGATCATTCATAAGACAATTTAACCAAATCTGACCAAGAAAAAAAAATGAAAAAAAAATAAAAATGTAAGCATCCTTATTATTGTTGATCACCTACTGGAACTTAATATAAAATCTGATGATTTTCAAATAATTTTCAAATCAAAAATTGGAAATTTGGCAACTAGAAATCCTTTTAAAATCTCTCTTTTGCCAAATTTGGAATGTATATATTCACCAATTGGCGCAAAAAAAACACACACACACAAGGATTCTTTACTTTCAAGTATCTCCAAATTCTATAATGTGGAGGAGTGATTGCTAGTCCAGTCATTGTCATTCATGATGAAAGTGAAGGTTTCATACTTTCACAAGGTTTGATGCAATTGCTCTATATTGGATTGGCTAGAATTGACAGCATAGTTATCTCCAAAACACTTGTTGTGGAGTTTCCCTTTACAAAATCATTGCCATCGTCAATTTTTTTGGGAAATTGGTATCAATAAGAGGAAAAACAACTCATTCTTGGCGCTTCATTCCACAACTCCATTTGTACATGTTAGTTTGCTAGAATTGTGTATGACAAGGATTGGAACTCTCTTTAAATATAGAAGGCCCAATAGGAAGATCAAATTCCATCAGAAGTTAGCACTTTGCACTTTGAATCTGATCAATACAATGGTGCTGTGAGGAGCTTGGCATGCATTCTCATTATACTTGTTAACAAAGTATGCATGCACTTGCTGGATATACATATATGTCCACAAATTAGCCCAAATGATTAAGATGTGTTTTGCATAGTAGTACTGGTTGGAAGGATTTTCTTTCCTTTGATTAGACATGAGATAACAATTGCAACTGAAACAGAAATGGAGGTGAGAAACCTCCCCAATTGTGGTCATTTTACACTCCAGCAAGTACTCAACCAATAATCACAAAGTTTACAAGAAATGGCCAATTCCTTTAGCTTTCCAGAGATCGATCTGCAAATGGGCTGAATTTTTTTGTCAATCAGTCCGTAATAGCAATTTCACGAAGCAAATTCAAAACAGCTTCGGTATCAGGGAGGGCAGGAATTGCACCTCTGCGAGTGACAGTGATAGCTCCACAAGCATTGGCGAATCTCACAGCTTCTCGCAACCTTTTCTCATCCTCGAGCAAGCTGACATCCTGCACCAACTTGGTCAATAAACCTGCAACGAAAGCATCACCTGCACCTGTGGTATCAACAACTTGCACTTTGAGGGTCGCAACCGTGCCTTTGAACTTCGGTGTGAAGTAATGGCAACCATGAGGCCCATCTGTGACCAACAAAAGCATCAAATTTGGGCGCCAGGATTTGGCATCATGATCAGAACTCGAGGTCAGCAACTCAACCTCTTCGTATTCAACCTTGAAGGCCTTGCTGTTGTAGTCAGTGGCATCAGAAGAAGCAAAAGAAGCTGTGGAGGAGGTGGCAATCAAGAACCTAACCTCATCTGCACTGACCTTGATAATGTTAGCTTCAGACCAAATGCTCAAGATTTCTTTTCGAGCCTCTTCAGGAGATGGCCACAGTTGGAGGCGCAGGTTTGGGTCATATGAAAGCAGCACCCCAGCTTCTTTGGCTATCTTGATAGCCTCCAAATGCGTTGACTTAGAAGGCTCTGCAATGAGACTGATGGAACCATAGTGGAAGATTTTGGCATTCGTGATGAGGTCATGGTCAAGCTCTTCAGGTACCTGTTGTTGTCAGTAGTTGCAAGCAAAACTTTAGAGAAAGCAATCAAAGAAAAAACTACCTCATCTCTGAGAGGATCGCCAGCAGTGCTCAGTATGTGACTCTGCACAATAAATTTTGATGAAGAAAAAGATGGTAGATCAGCTCAGCAAAATGCTTTTTGGGCAAGCATTTTCTCAGGCTGGCTTTCCAGAGAAGAGTGTAATGAATATGATATGACTGCCACTCCCTGATTGGTCCAGATGGTTTGCTATTAATGGTCTTCCACTTATTTGCAGTCCCAGTTTTAGTTTTCCCGGTTGAGTTGGAAAAAAGTAAATAACTAAACTTGGAAGTGAGAAATATTTTTCCAGTGTCACATACTGAGCACCGCTGCTGGGGATGCTGTGAGAGGTGTATGTGCACGGTCAAGTCCTAATTAGTACTTACCATGAGCATATCGGCAGATGGGTTGCGGTAGAAAATGAAGGTGCGTTCCCCATCGCTGCGGAGGGAGATGAAGGCAAGGCCTGTATGAGCACGGGCATCAAAACGAACGCCTCGAGTCTCCACTCCGTTTTCCTTGAGTACATTGACGAGAGCGTATCCGAATTCGTCGTCGCCCAGCTTGCCGATGAAGGCTGCAGGGGTGCCCAGTTTGCAGATTCCCACCGCGACGTTAGCCGGGGCTCCTCCTGCACCCGCTTTAAAGCCCGGTTCGTCGAATATTGGAAGACC
>Ga0116227_10006609_pt1 | contig 23361 bp, 8 predicted proteins | sample S1TSphgellanicum_FD_89693 | JGI IMG/M metagenome (GOLD analysis project Ga0116227, IMG submission 89693) | Host-associated microbial communities from peat moss isolated from Minnesota, USA - S1T2_Fb - Sphagnum magellanicum MG | ecosystem: Host-associated > Plants > Peat moss > Unclassified...
ATATACAAAAAAAAAAAAAAAAAAAAAAAAAAAATAAAAATATTTTAAATATTTTTTTTTTATATTTTTTTTTTTTTTTTTTTTTTTTTTTTTTTTTTTTTTTTTTTTTTGGTTGCAGGGGGCCTTCCCTGTTTGAAACTGAAGAGAGAAATTGAAGCCAAGTCTATTTGCATCAGACTTCTGCACTGCACTAGTTGTTGTTTACTAGGGTATTTGGCCTTTTCCTCTTTTTTTTCACTTCAATTTTGTGATGTAGCCACCAAATTGGGTATCTTCCACAATAGGAATTATTGTGGAAGATACCCAAATTTGGCTACAGGTCAGAGAGGAAAGTAGAAATTTTGGCTAAACCCTGCTATATTTGGGAGACTTCTGGGAACCTGTTGTCTAAACATGGAGATTTAAGGGGGAAAAAAATTAACACTCAAAAATCTGGTGACTTTGGCACATTTTTTTCACCCCAAAAAAAATCCTTTGTAAGAGTCACACTGGAATTTTTTTTCGGGTTGTCAAGTGGCGAAAATAAACCCTGATTGTTGTTACCTATTCCTCAAATACAAAATCCATAAATCCCACCCCCCCCCCTCCTTAAAAAAACCGTCTCCCAAGGATTAAGAAGGCCATTTTTTTTGGCTGCCCGACTCCATGAGCGTGTGTGGGTAGTGGATAACAATTTGGGAACCTGATGGGAACACCGTGGGAACTTGATGGGAACACAGTGGTAACACATTGGGAACGGACCCAAAAAAGAAAAGAAAAATCCCCACCTTCCCTCCACCCAACCCCGAAAAAAAACCCAAAAGAAAAAGAAAAAAGAAGTCCCCCTAAAACCGTCTTGTCGGCTGCATGAAATTTCTATTTTCAAAATAGTTTGTCACCATTTTCAACTTGGAGAGTAAGAGCATCTCCACCAATGCCCAGTATATGACCCTGCACTGGAAAACCTTGGATGAGCTTCATTACTCGAATTGAGTGAATCCACTCCAAGACTACTGGGACCCTGAAAAGAAGCACAGCTGCTCTTCAGGGCTCCTGTAGGAGCCCTGGAAGAGTTTGAGTAAACACAGTTTCAAATCGTATTTATTGACTTCCCCTTGTTTCTGATTGGGTAGATAGTTTGATTGGTCCAAGTGGGTTGCTATTAGTAGTCTCCCACCTACTTGCAATCCCAAGTTTCAGTTGTATGGGTGGGGTTGGCAAAAAAAAAAAAAAGTTAATAACTAAAAACTTGGATGTGAGAAATATTTTTGCAGGGTCACATACCGAACATTGGTGGAGATGCTCACTTGGATGTGAGAAATATTTTTGCAGGGTCACATACTGAACATTGGTGGAGATGCTCTCTATCTAAAACTGACTCATTTGTGTATTGTAATGCTGATTGATTTAGAAAGAGAAGAAAATGAAAACCCAAAGACATGAATGAGTAACTACTGCCAAGTCCAGTTTTTTTTTTTTTGGTTTGCCAGAGCTCCTGAAGCAAGCAAGCTGGTACAGAGAGAGAGAGAGACACACACACAGAGACACAGAGAGAGTCAGTCATTCAGTTCTGGAGTTGTTGGGTGGGTGCTGCTTCTGCTCTTTTCTTTTCCTTTTTTTGGTTTTGATGAAATTGTCCAACCTCTCTCTTCTTGTCAGTCTGACAAGGAGGAGCAAGCAATGCAGGAGGAAGCTTGGAGGAAGTGGGGTGGGAAGGGAAGGGAAGTGAAGTGAAGTGAAGAGAGGGGAGGAGAGGGAAGGGAAGGGGAGTGTTTGTCAGTCTGAAAACTTCTGATTTCTCCAAACTCAGAGAGGGGGTTTCAAAACTCCCCCTCTAAGTAAGTGTATCTGTCAATTTTTTCTGGCAACTGTTTTCAAATTGTAAGAGTCCTCACATGGGGTCTTGAGAGCCTTGAGTGTTTTTTTTTGAGACTTTTTAGGGTGGTTATCTTCTCAGAGGAGGAAATTTTTAAAACAATTAATGATATATATTATTAATAAGTATTATTATTATTATTATTATTATTATTAAAAATGCAAAAAAGTTGTGCTTTTAATGGTTTTTCAGTACTTACTTTCTGTTCACACTTGAAATCCTAAACCCTAAACCTAGTTTCCTAGTGTAGTTAGTGTTGAGTCTAGTTTCATCAAACACCTTTTTTTTTTTCCTTTTTTTTTAAAACAATGTTTTTAGGGTTCCAGGGTGGGGTGGGGTGGCTTGGCTTAGGATGGGGACCTTCTTCACTCAAACTTTACCCAAATCTGCTAAATTTCAAATTCACTAGTAGTTAGTTTTTTGGGGGTCTTCTATCAAGTTCCAAATTGAAACTTGAGAAAAAGGCAAGTTTTAGAATCTAGTGATGGTAGTAGTAGTGTTCATGGAACCCAATTCCATGTGGAACCTGGCCTGGAAAAGTAGACTACAAGTTCAGACAAAGTGCTTCCAGATTTTGGTGTGACATTGTAAAAAATTGAAGTGCATAATCGATCGATTTTTAGGGAAGATTCTGCCCATTTCTAGCTAGTTTAAATTACAGAATAGGCTATTGGGTCACGTAACTGGGGACACATGTTGTTAGCATATCAGTAAGTCATTTGGTCAAATTGATTCATGCAATGGGCAATGGGATTGGGAAGGAGCTTGCCCCCAATTCCATAATGCCCCCCAAAAACACACTATTGCCACTATGCTATGTGGAATCATCCCTCCTAAACCAATTTGTGAAAGTCATTCCAAAATGGGTTTTAATTGCACTCCTACAACAACCACCTCTCCTCTCCTCTCCTCTCCTCTCGCACTAACATTGATTTAACATCAAGTGTGAATGCACCATAAGGACAATAGGTCTTGTGTGGGCAATAAGAAAGAGGCTTTTTGCAAATAAGCTTATGGGTGATGCAAGAACCACCAATAGTAGGCTTTTTGAGTCATTCTCTCTAACTTGTGTGCACTAGAGAGAGAGAGAGAGAGAGAGAGAGAGATACTAGGTAGAAAGTGGAGTGGAGAGAAGCCAAGTAAGGGGATGGTAAATTTGGCATAGGGGAAAGCAAAAATAATATTATAATTATATATTAGAAATGAGAGCACCAGAAATTAAGCAAAAATGTATTGTGTTTTGTCCTCTAGCCTACTATACTACCCTAGTTAATGTGAGAATTCCTTTGGGAGTGTGAACAAATTTCTCGCAGCGAGATTTCAGGAGCTCCAATCCACCATAAAAAGCTTGAGCTTTAAATGAAGCATTCAATGAAGATGACTAGTGACAGACCTGATGAGTATCATTATTATACCCACAAACTCCCAGGTAGTGCACTTGACTATGGGTTAAATCATAGCACGCTTGTAACTTACTCTAGCCTTGATGGTGGTGCTCAGGCTCTCCATCCCTCAATTCCTGTGTTATTATTATTCACATGCAAGGAGTAAGCCCATTAATGCCACAAAGGTGATGGTCAACATGGAGTTGACAACAAAAAACATTTGCAACTACTTAGTACTAAGTAGTAAGGCTAAGATTTTCTACATTAAGTAGAATCTTGATCATGTATAATAGCCCAAAACCATTTATTTATTTATTTATTTATTTATTTGTTTATTTTGGAGCAGGTAAATCCTGGAATCCAACATACCCATTTCTTTTTGCTCCATTTTCATACCCCCCAAAAAAAATACAAAGGAGGACCCACTTTTTGCACCTAAACCCTAAACCCCCCCCCCTCCCCCCCATAATCCAACCCAATGTCAAATTTTGGACCCATATGCTAGGGGAGGAATGAATCAATGATTTCCCACAAATTCAAGTAGAATTTTTCCAATAGAATTTCTCATATGGGACACAAAAGTTGCACCTAAAATATTGGTTACAAGTAAAATGCCAATGGATATATTTTACATTGGGATTGCTTAAATAAACAAAAAGAAAGTCTTTATTAATACCTAGTCCAAAATCATGAGGTCAAAAAAACCATGATCCTTCTTGGGTCACCCTTTTTTTTAAGTGTGTATACCTAATCAAGACTCAATATATATAGCTGTTGCAATTTGCATGAGTAAATTACCATAGCAAATTGTTCCACACTAATAATTGTATCTACTGCTATCAGAAATTTTCAAATTTTAAAAAAAAAAAATTTTAAACTAAAATTTAATAAATAAATAAATAAATAAATATCTTTGAGATGCTAAAAACATAATTTTGTGAAAGAAAAAAAAAGGGAATCTTTTGGGATGTGGTTGGAATATTCTCTTTTTGGACATGCAATTTTCATCTTCAAAATACAATAATTTTTTCAACATTGAAATGTTGAACTTGCCATGGTATACATACTATGGCATTGCAGTGTGCTAGGGTTTAGGGTTTAGGGTTGATGTTAAAGTTCCACATGACATTTACAAGAGCATCAACCCAATATCACAAGTGTTTCAGACTCTGGGCCTATGTCTATACTTGGCAGCTTGCTTATTATTTATTGGGGCTCCTTCTTCTACTCTGGGTGGGGCTCAAGCCCTAGAAAATGAAGACCCAGCAAACTACTTGAGATTTCTATGGGTCTTGAGAGTTCAGTTTGTTTGTGAGTGTTCATCTTTCATAAGCCAACAACATAAGAAATTGGCATGAGAATAAGGAAGGCCAATTTTCAATCCTTAAGATGATGATGGCCTGGCCTGTCTGTCCCTCTCACACAACTCCATCTTTTTTCTGCATTGAGCTTGAACTCCACAGCTACTGAGCTTGATACTGAGCTTGAGACTTCTGCGGGTTGGATGGATCTTGAAAGAACTTCATATTCTGAATGTTCTGGTGTGAAGCTTACCATTTAACAGAACACCCAACACCATTGCTAAATATTGCCCAACACCGTTGCCAAATGTGATAATCCATCATCCCCTTGTGAGAGCATAAAGCACAAATTCTCTCCATGTATGAACTTCCCAACAAGTCTTTTTCTTCGTGTGCAACTTTCTCACACACATCATCAGCTAGCACAGGGAAATAGAAGACCCAGAAGGGTAATTGACTGAGAAAGGTTAAGCACTTTTTGCACCCACAAAGTTTGGTGCGATTGGTGATGGCAATTTAAGTTACTAGAGAAAGAAGACTCGAGCTTTGCTGCCATTGCTTCTTGGAAATTGATTCTTGTCCAATACCTGCAGATGATCCTTGCAAATAACATGAATTTCATGTAAAAGTGTGTGCCTCTGGGTTGAGAAACTTCAGAGCAACAACAATTATTGCATAGTAAGTACACAAACTATTGCAAAGCACCATCCACTGGGAACCAGAACTAGAAGTTGCAAAGCCAAACAAACTCCCAAAATCATTATATTTTTTGCAATTTGTATATTCACCTAGAGTTAGAGGTTTTGGGACTAAAACATATGACCCCCAAAAAAGAATTGAACATCACCTCTCCTTCACTGTTGTTGAGAAGACTCTGTGGCAGATGAGCTCTTGACCACATCAGATGAGGCATCAATTGGGTGAGATGATCCATCAGCAAGCAAAATACTTGAATGCAGCAGCTGGGAAGATTGTATTGGGAATAAAACTAAGTGCATGCTCTCAGAAACAACCACCTATCTGCTTCTTCTTTTTCTTCCAATTGTTTGTTGATATCAGGAATTGAAAGATTAGGGTTTAGCATTCTACTAGCTTGTTGACAAGCCAAAAAAACCCATCTCTCCTTCTCTGACATAACCATGATACAATTCGCACTTCTAGGTGAAAATCTTGGTTCTAAACCCAAATTTCTGCATCACCCCAATCCAAGAGTCCTTAAAAAAGGAACAAAAGCATATTAATTTGGTACTCTAGTTTACAAAGTTGTTTTCCTTCCATGAAGGAGAAAGCTCATGTTCGTTTGATTTTAAACTTTTGTACACCGAGCTTCTTGCTATGTATTTTGCAAAAGTTTAAGTTGGTTTTAGGAAAGTTGATCATGTAAAAAGAGTGGACATCCCTTATCAAATGGTTTTATCACTTAAATTTGATTTAATATGTGTGAATTCATGGCAAAATCAATGTTGGAAAGGTCTATAATTATTTCATGTGAATTTGTGATATTCAAGATCGCATCGAATGTCTTTTCTCTTTTTTGAGAATCAAGATTAAGCATGCCTTCTTGAGGTACACAATTATGTTGGTAGACCTAATGATATAGTTTTGCATGACAAACATGTTGAAATAGTGGAGGGTATAGTGCAATAATGCATAGTGGAAATGAAAAAAATGGTTGATGTAATTTTTTAAATTTTTTAAAAATTGTGTCACGATTCATTTTATGATCAATGTTTTACCATTCTTACTTTCTCATGGTAGGGCAATACACTCTACACAATAACAATATCTTTAGTGGGGAGGGTTAAATTTCATATGCCAAATATATTTCAAATATATTTCAAATAGTTTTTTTTTAAAAAATCAATTCAACTATTTCATTTCCTCTTGATTGAAACATGACTTTGAGGACATTAACTTTGTGAGTAGAGAAAAATGAGAAGCAAGAATGATGATGTAAACAAAAGTTATGGGTTTACAAATCATAACATTATTTCTATTATTGAATTGTTGTTTTAGGAATTCGGAAGGAAATTCATGTGTGCACATAGAGGACTTCAAGCCTTTTGAAAATTAGTCTTGAGTGGAACAACTTCAAGCTCTATTTAAGTAGGAATTGAAACATAAATTGAAATGATGGGGACAAATCTTTCATCCTTGTAGTTGAAGTTGTTGAGTATGTCTAATGATATGAATTACCATATACAAAGAAGGAGATCATTAAAACCAATTGGTTTCTATTTATTGATTGATTTCCTTTCGACAAGTGGTGTCAAGAACTTGAAAAATGTTAGTTTTTGACTTCCTAATTGACCAAATGGATTTTTAAAAATATTATCCCTTTACCCATTTTGGGTTAACTAAAAGATCGAATCTCAAACTTTAAGAATAAATGAATGAAGTTTCCCAAAAAAATTATGTATAATATTCAATTTCTAGCAAGACCAAAGCATCCAAGGGCTTAACAAACTTGACCAAATTATTCATAAATACATTCATGGGAGAAATGTGATATAATTTAAATGGTAAGGTGTTTTGTGAAGTTAATTGATTCTTAAATCGATTTGCATAAAACCCTTTTAATTATCTTCAATTTATTGCTTAAAGTCTTTAAAATGATGGCGCTCAATGGACTTGTTACACATTGGAATTAGATAAATGCAATGTTGGATGAAAACCATATAAGGGGTTTTGATCTCTATTCTTCCCTTAGTGAATTAGTTAGTTAATTGGATTATTCAAAAACTTATAGAATAATATCTCTTGATCCCTCTCCTTTTATTAATCTACTCACCTTTTTACTATATTACCCTCTTTTTTGCTTTGTATCATAATCAATATTCTATATTTCTTTCTCAAATTAACATCTTCAAATAAAAAAATCTTAGACTTCGGATCATTTTATTCCTTCAATTGATTATAGGATAATGTCATGCATATTTCTACAGCCCAAACCAACATGGTATTAAAGCTCTAATGAAAAGCATAATATATTTTATTATAAAAATCTTAACAAAAGAGCTTTGACGAAAATATAATGGTAGGACAAGATGGAACTTGGGGTGAAATATATGGACAATTTTTTTTTAAGGAAATAACCACTTCTCAAACAACCTTTCCAAGGTCTATATCATTGATCTACATTTCCATGCAAAAATCCAATCACTTAACTAGATGCCAAAACTACTCCATGTGGTCATTTTGCATGATGAACCTGCTACCAAAATAAAACATTTAGAAATATGTAAAAATTCCACTAAAAGATTTCATATTTGAAAATATATATATATTAAATGCCTTGACTACTACAAACATGTCAATCAGCTTGATACCATAATTATTTTCATTAGAAAGTTCACATACCCAAACTCATGAACTAGGAATATCTCAAAGAAAAGTACGTAGCAAAGTTAAAATCTAAAAAGCTAATCTTGTCAAAAAGAATTGTGACCATGAAAAAAGAGGGAAATAAAAGTATGGATGTACTTTAAAAACATCAAAAATACTTTGGATCACTTGAAAGGAATTGATTTTTCCATTGCTTTGGAACTAATCACACTCTTAGCCTTTAATTATCTTTTGAATTAGTACAATGTGTTTTCCAAAACCTTAATTAGCAAAGACATTTTGCCCTACTTCAAAGAAATAGAATACAAATTGTTGAATGAAGAAAATGCATATCAAAATCAATTGTGAAAATGAAATGGTTGGTGATGCCATGGCCATACAATGGTGGAACAAAATAACCAAAAACCAAATCAACTCCTAACACATGAATAACTTTTAAAAACAACAAGGAGGAAACACTTCAATGAGATACATAGAATAGAAAACATGTTTAGAAAAAGTGCCACAAAAGAAGGAAAAAGTAGCAAGTTACAAATTTCATCAAGGACAAGTTACAATGGATCTAGGCTAGGAAACTATCAATTTTGTGGCACCAAAGGACATTGGGAATCAAAATGTAGAATGGAAAAACTAATAACCAAAATTTAAAAGCTTAATAATCAACTTCAAATTCTATCAAACAAACAATAGACATATGCATTCTATGAAACCCAACTTTCATTACAAAGATAAAAGAAAAACACCTCGTGAGAATAACAAGAAACAAAAGAAAGGTTAAAGAATCAGCTAGGTGAAATATCATTTGACTATTCATGGTACTTTGATTCTGAAACCACTAGGCATGTAACATTTTTAATTTTTTTTTGGGTGTCCATGGATGAGTCACCCTTAAATTCATCCATAGCCACTACTAGTGGAGAAAGCCACAATGTTGTAGAAGAAGTGGCCATGTTTGCAAAACTCCAAAAATGGATAAATAAAAAACATCTCCAAAATGATGTATGTTTTGAGCATCAAGAGAAACCTATTTTTGTAGGATGTATCATAAATGTTGGATTTGGCACGTTGAAACTTACCTTAATGCATGCATGGTTAAAAACATAAATTTTGAAGTATGTAGTCTTAAGAAAAACCTACGTGAGAGGGAAAATGTTGTATATGCTAGAAGTCAAATACCTACCCAAGACTAAAGTCAACATGGACATAGCAAATCTCACTAAGTCAAAAAAAACATGAGATAAAATTTCAAAACTATCTTGTGACACCAAACGTTAAGACATCACAATTACAAATCATCACACAAGTTTACCAATAGAAAAAAGATATTTGAAATCCCTAAATTACCCAACATTAGACCTACATGTGAAATGTGATTGAGAGGAAAATACAATAGAAAGAAGTTTCCAAAAACTAACAAGAAAAAGGATAAGGCTTACTTGATGTTGTCCATAATGACATTTAAAGACCCCTGAAAATTAAACCTCTATGAAGGGCACATTAATGTGATCTTTGTTGGAAACATGGGCACAATTTTCTTGAAGCTTTCAAAAGAATCAAACAAGTCATTGAAGATGAAAATGATGAACAAACAAGGCCCTGATATATGACAATTGGGGGTAATGGAACTCAAAGGAATTCAATAATTATTTTATCAATATTGGAATCCAAAGAAAACTAAGTTGAACATGCTCACCACAACATAATGATGTGGCAAACATAAATTTTAAAAAAAAATAATAATAAGATGTATTGTGGCAAACATGAAAATTTACCAAAAACTTTATGGGTAAAACTCCGAAGCTCCACATATGAGTTTACACAACTAAAGACCCTCACATTCATTAAGGTATAAAACCTTAAAAGAGGTCATTCAAGGGAAAATTTGTACTTGAAAAATCTACAAATATTTGTAACTAAAGTTTTTATCCACATACCTAAGGAAAATTAATGCAAATTGAGTGATAGATCTAATCCATGAATTTTGATAGGCATATATGACAAAAAAAGACATGTGCATGTGTTATGTGCCATCACTTTGAAAGGTGGTAACCTTTTGAAATGCAATCATCTATGAAGGTGCACATCATGGAGTTGAAAAAACGTGCTTGAATTAAAAACATGGAAAAATGATGAACCATTAAGGGAATTACAAGTGGTAATGGAACATCATCAAGTGGAAATGTTAATAGAAACATGGGAAGAATGATCATCATGTAGATAATCATCCTACAACCAAATTTAGTCCTTCATCTATATTGTATAAGTTCAATTCAAATTCGTCAACCCTTAATAGTTTACAAACAAAAATAATATAAAAGCATAAAGGTTGTTAAAAGGTCATCTAAAGGTTAGAAGAACCCTAAAATTGAAAGATCATCATGTATCTTGGGTTTGAATTCAAGCAAGGAATAGAAAACATTTTCATTGATCAAAAGTCATATATACTTTTATTGTAAAGGGGTAGATCATGAATGATTGTGATCCATCAAACACACCATTCCTGAAAGGGATTAAACCAAAGGAAACACAAACCTCTATAAGGCAAGATTGATAATGAAAGTTTCATCAAATTTTTGAATGAACTTGTGTACCATTTTAGGATTAAACCTTTTGGAATTCATTTCAAATTTACCAAAGAACTCACAAGGAATGAACACATAAAAATGTTACATATAACATGTGTTCATCACTGTGTAAATGCACTCTCAAAAATCTTGGCAATTTTTTTTTGAAATGTAAACAATTGATGGGATTGCAAAGCCTAGAGCCAAAGCTAGAGTTTGAAGGAGTAAAAGATGAACAAAATCTTGGGAAAATTCAACTTGGAAACCAATGGTCAAAATTATGTTTATCTTATTTTATCAAGTTGTTAAGCCAATTTTCATAAGCCTAACAAGACTCTTGTAAATTGTCCTTCTTTGCAAGGAATCATCTCCAAACAAAAAGACGTTCACCTCCTTCAACCATTGCTTGCACAGTAATTATTCAAGAGCAAGCTCACCATAACAAAAATGATTAAAAAAAAAATCATTGTATCAATTAGAGTGTAATCTCATATCATAGTAAAAGGAATAATGGAAATGTCATACCAAGGGACATGATCAAACTCAAACCAAATAACAATGTTATCAATTCATGAAAAAACATGATAAATGTTGAAAGGAACACACTCTTGTGTGCTCCTTTCTATTCCTTTTTTGTTATTTTCTCTTTTTCAAATTCTATACTATTAGGGTTTGGTAAATGTTCATCCATTCCCTCCATCCATTAGGGTTTGAGGGGGTGGTGTTGAATGAAAACCCCATAAAAGTATTCACCTCCATTCATCCCCTAATGGATTACTTAATTAACTAGTAAAAAAAATCCATAAACTTATATATTAATATTTATTAATCCCTTCACCTATCCATTTTATTGTCCTTTCTTCTACTTTTTATCATAATCAATAAACTTTGATATTAGCATCTTCAAATATAAATGGACATGAACTTTGGATCACTTTACTACTTCACATGACTAAGACAATATTTCATGGTTTTATAATTAGAACAACAAAGTGATCCAAAGTGATGCAAATTAATGGGTGAGATAAATAACCATTGCAAAAACTTCAAAATTATTTTCCATTAATGGAAATTTTTAAAAGGATGATGATAATGATTTATGTGTTAATTATTAATCACTCAAAAATAAATTGGTTGAGGTTAATTAAACATTAAGAGTTGATTATTTCCCTTAAAATAAAGTAAAACTTAACACACTTTTGTTATTTAATAAATTAGATGGAAAGTTTCAAAATTAATACAATGATTATATGGACACCATTTGAAATAATCATATGATTAATGGGTTTACATTGAAATTGTTTAATGAATTTATAATTATAATCACACAAGACACTTGCAACATTCATTTCATTTAATGAAAAGTATCATAAGTCCATCTCAAGATAATTTATTACAAATTTGGAACATTGATATTGCACAATTCACTTTGTGATAAATGATCACATGTTTAAGGTGCAACATATTGCAAAACAACTTTTGATCAGTTTACAACAATATAACAAGGTGACCAAGCATAAAATACATTTGTAAGAAAAATATTTCACATTCATTGAATTAATGAAACTAATGATGTAATAATTACATTGCAAAACAACTTTTAATCATTTTACAACAATATAACAAGGTGATGAAACATAAAATATATTTGTAAGAAAAATATTTCACATTCATTGAATTAATGAAATTGATGATGTAATAATTGCATATTATTAATTATTGTTTGACTAGTTGGTTAAAGTCACATTAAATTGCTAAAATAATTGATAGTGACAATGATAATGACTTCTTGAAAATTCCTAGGTTACACTTGTGTGTTGGTGCACAACAATAAGTTTTGGAGAAATATATGAATCCCCAAAAATAATTTTTGGTTTTTTATTGTGTTCCGCTTCTAAATAACATCATTTCCAACACAAATTTTGGATGTTGAGCAAGAGACATTTCATAGATCACTTGTAGTTTGATTGAAATACATTCTATTTCCAAAACCATTTAGTTATTGAGCAACCTCCACCAAGACATCAACTCATGGTTGCCTTATATAGGTTAGTGTGGTATGACCCTAGAAGTTATGGATGACATAGTCACAATTTTTGGAATTTCAATAAGACTTGTGTATTTATTCACAAATCATTCAATTGTAATTTCACTTGCTCACAAAACAAATGTATAGAGGGTTCACATGTAAGGAAAAGCAAGGCATCAAATTTCATATCAAATATGGATTCCATTATGTGGTGGGAACTATGGATGGGCCATTAATAATTTAGAATATTGCCCATTCAACAATGTGAGGATTATCATACTTGAAAGATGAATTATGTCGTTTTAACAATGATCACTTGTGATCACATATAAGCAAAATATCTCACATTCAAGTTCAACTCCCTTACTTGTGCCATAATAGTCAAGTGTTTTCAAGTTCAAAACTATGGTTGCAATATTTTAGATATTATTTTGTTCAAGTGAAATATATCATTTTATAGATCAACATAAAATATCTTGTTTTAAATTTCTATGCAAACATAAGGATTCTTTGCTATTTCTTTTAAGCATTATATGTAAGACCTTATCAAAATATTTTGGGAAATAAAATAAAAAACACAACAAACAATCTTCATTTTATAGCTTTTAAAAAAAAATTATCAGCTTGAATCAAGTGTTAGTTGTTGAAAGCTAATGATACATTGTCTTATTAAACTTGACATGGGTTTATTAGTGTGTACATTCTTCCTACTAAAGAAACTCAAGTCAAACTTATTTTCCAACTTTGTTATATGCACACAAAGTTTGTGTCACATGGGTGCTCATTTAAAGTATTATCAATTGCATTATTACATCGTAAAGGAAAACCAATATATGTTGAATATCTTGGATTGGAGATGTTTATTACTTAATAATGCTGCAACATTTTTTTATATAAAATCATATGTTTCAAAGACAATTGTTCAATATCATCCACAACTAAAATGCCTATATTACAATGCTTATTGTGGATTCCATGTAATAAAATGTGACCTTAAGCATATAATAAACATAAGGTCACAAGAATAGAAAGTTTATGTAGGGCATGGAAATGGGTGTTGTTGTAGAAATAGGGCATGATATTTAAGATCCATTGTCTTTGTTCTTAATACACATGCTTATAAATAACTAGAAACATCATCACTAAGTAGCAAACTATTCAACACTTAATTTAAATTTCATTCACATCAAGGTTGAACTTTTCATTGGAATGTTAAAGGCTAGTAAGGAAGACTTTGCACATAGATTATGACAAAAAAACACCTCACAAGATTATTCTTTTTGATACAAAATCAATGATTTGCAAAATTATTCTTTTTGGTACTACACAAATTTCTAATAGAAAAATGTTTATGAATTGTTTTGGAATGGTCATAATGACATGATAGATGAAACAAATGAAGTTGATGATGTCAATATGAGTTAGTTGGCACTTGGGGTGCAAACGGGATATCATGAGCCACACCTGCCCCCTTAGGGGAATGCTTATTAGGTGTTTATTTAAAAATATTTTTGAAATAAATAGAAAAAAATCCTTTAAAAAGTCTTTTTAAATCTCTAAAATTTTCATCACACTTTTATATTCTGGTTTACATAAAAAATTTGCTAAAAATATGTCATTGTCAAAAAAATTCAAATCCATTTACAAGTCGTTTTATTATTTAAAAATAGTGATTACAATGTTTTCAAAATGCTTTTGGATATTTTTCATTCATTATATTGATTTCAAACTTTTAAAGTACATACACCAATACATAGACAATAACATTATGTGAAAGCAATTCCATTTGGAGTTATTCGTTTTTAAAAAAATGTTAAATACACAAATCCAAACATTGGTTACAATTGCTTATGTACACGTTGGTGTGACTACACCCCTTGATGGGAATGTATTTTAAAACAATTACTTCAAAACCATGGAGATTCATTGTCGGGTTATAATGGATAATTCAAAGAAAAACTTATAGAATTATTCTTTTCGTGCAAAAAATGTGATTTAATGTGAATGTTCAATTTAAGTTCATAATGAAATTTAGCACAACAAAAAAAAGTTCTTTCACAAAGTTGATAAACTATCTATGTGACTTTGATCCTTTTGCTTACTACATTTGTGTTAATTTTGTATCATTTGGATGATACTAGGACTTTGTGAGATTTTTATAACAAATTGAGATGTTCATGTTGCAAGTAAGGAAATTGTTCAACGATATGTAGTAAAATCTTTCATATCCTTAAACATGATTGTGTCAAGTGTTTCTTGGACCATTCATCATACCTCCTTATATCAACACTGATTATATTTGCTATCATCTTGGTTGGAATTTTGCAAAAAGGATCATACTATTATTGTTTGCAACTAATATGCCAAGAGGAATGAAGAAATTTGTTGCCTCATAAAAATCAACACTTAGGGAGTAATGGATCAAAAGTCAAATTGTGCTTAGGATAAAAAATTTTGATGATATAAAAGTTTGTAAAGATGTTGTTCCTAATCTATTAAACATTAAATTGTGGAATTTCATTTGGTTTCAAACTAAGTTGTGGAATTTAAATTTACAAGCATAAACAAATACATGGTTGTTAAAGGGTTTCTTGCAAGCATGTGATTTGTGCATGATAGATGTGTGTCTTATAAAGCACTACATGCACATTTTTAGCAACCTTTACTTTCATCTTCTCTTCTCTTATACATAAATAAGTTGTTTGACAAGGATTATCTTGGTTAAGAAGACTTTTGCATTACATCACAAGTTCTAAATACCTTTTCAAGTTACATTATTTTCAAATATTGCATTCTTACCAAACTTGCACTTCAATAGAAGAGGAATCACAAAATAATTTTCATCAAATTGAGAAATATTTGGGGAATTTTATGTTGTCATTTCATGCAAGTTTGGATCACCAATTAACCTTTCCATATAACCTTTGGAGTCTTTCTCATGTATACATAGGTTATTCCTTCTTAGTGGTCAACACATTTTCAAATTATCAAAGTTATGTTTTATTGATGTGTACAAACCTACATTGTGTTTAAGTACACCATTTTTAGTCTTTGGACACAACAAACCTTATTAATGTAAGGAAACAAAATGTAAAGAATATGTAAACAACTATGTATATTAATACATGTCTATCAAGTCCTTTTGACAAAATAACATAACTAATGAAAAAACATAAGGATAAGTAATGGGTGAAACATCATCATAGATTAATTACCCTCTATCATGAAATCCCAATAAAAGACGTATGTTGGGGTGTACACAAAAGAATGGTTGACCATAATTGAACAATGGTAAATGTTAGCTTTCAAAAAATGTCTAGACTAGTTGAATGTTGACTTGAAGCTTGAATGAGGGCAAGTAGTTGTTGATTGGAATAACAATTACCTCATGATAGAGCTTGATCATGTTGTCATTTGTCTTCTTTTATTTTTTTCTCTTTTGTTATCATATGAAAACCATCACCCAAACAAATCAATACACATATAATTATCATGACAATTGTACATTACCAATGCTTTCAAAGCTCAAAAACCTTATGTTAATTTTTGTTGTTCTAGATAGATGTCAAATTGTTAGGAATGAAAGGAAGCTTCATGTTCATGCAAAATGATATTATAACACCAAATAAAGTCAATGTTCAATTTTGAAGTTGGGGTTAGAGAACTTTTCATATAGAAGTTACTTTTATTTTTCTATTGATGTTTTTGAAATCTTCTAAATGTAATTATCTTTCTCCTTTGAAATTGAGGATTAATAGCAAGCATTTACAAAAATGTTGATGCTTGTTGAAGAAGTTGGGCATGGAAGCTTATGGATTCATAGTGTGGAAAGGTGATTTAGGGAAAGACGAAGGTAGTAAAGAAATTAGATTTGTTGTTGGGAGGAAGAATATTTGTGTTATTGGAAGTAGCCACAAGGATAGTTGTGGAAATGTGTTAGAGAGGACGATAATTGCACAAAGGTAGTAAGGATATGTTATGCAACAAAAGAGGTGTGGTTAGATGTAAAATTTCTATGAAAACAAAGTTGTAATAAAATTTTGAATTATGCAGAGTTGGTTTTGTTTTATCAATTAAATGGGTTTTTGTTTTATAATGGATGTTCTTTGAAGGTGAATCTGGACATCTTAGGACTTAGTAAAAATGTGAATTACTCTCAAAATCAAACCTTAGGCTATGATTCATGAATTTTTTGCTATGAATGGCCATCTCTACAATCTAATTTTGATGGGTTTGCTTAGCTGAAGTGTAGCACTAGGAGCAACACGTAGATTCGTAGACCCTAAAATATGACGGAATGTTATGGGTAAATTCCATTGAGTTTGTACATCTTCATGTATAGTAGAACTATCAAACCATGAAAAATCTTTTGTGTTCCTTTTTGCTTACAATGTCTCCTCAAAACAAAAGCTTCTATAAGATACTTATTTATTCAAGCCATGTACTAAATCTTACAATTATGCTCAACCCTAAAAATTGCAAAATGGGAGCTAGTTCAAATTGAAGTTGGACATAATTTTAATTTCATGTCTTCTCAATGTCATTTTTCCCTAATCAAGTTCTAAGAAATTGGATGTCAAATTGTTGAGTTTCCATTTCAAATTATTTAAACTATTTTAGCTTTCAATTCTAATTTCTTCTTTGATGTTATTATGTTTTCTAAGGAAGACAAAAGGTGCAACAAATGTTTTGGGTGTCTTCCCAAATTGCTTTGAGTCAACTTCATTTGCATCCTAAGTTTTAATTATCTTACATCTAGGCTTCTTTGTAGATCCACTATTGTTTTAAAATGTGGGTTGATGAGTGTCAAAAAACAAGGTGGTCATAGCTAGGCAGTTTGGAAGAAGTGTGTTTGCATGAATTGAAAGCAATTCATAGATTTGTTCGTCATCATCACTCAAACATCATTAAGGAGACCCTTTTCATTATTATGATACATGCATACAAGTTATGCCTTGATCAATTACACCCATCCCCCCTTGTCTTGGAAAACCAACAAACATGATTTAAACATGTTTGTTGTATTCTATTCAAAAGAGTGGTTTGCATTAGATGCCACACAATTTGACATGAAAGTCTTCACTTTATCACACAATGGAAAAAAGTATAAGGACTTAGTAACAAATTGTCATCACCCCCATTTTTTCATTAATTCATTCCAACGTATGTCTTATGCTTTAAATGAAATTGATTGTAGACCCATATATATGTGTTCTCCAAATATTTTGATTTTTATTATATATGCATATGAGTAGTTAATTTCATGAGATGTTTCTTTGTAAGGTGTTGAACAAAGCACCCACATATGCATATATTTGATTTTAAAAAGTTGGTGTGAAACCATTTTTTTTCTAGCTAGGGTCACTATATTGTTTGAAATGGTCACCATGTTTTAATTTCTTTAAAGAAATAAATTACATTCATCCCACCTTCCATATTCCCTTAATGTATAATACCCTTCCTTTGATAATGTACAAAGTTGTGCGTAGTTCCAAAAAGAGGTCAATCCTTGGATTTCCTTGCCCCTCCAAATTTTAGGCCTTCCCTATGAGTTGTTAAAGTTTTGAACTTTTAAAAAACCTTTCTTGTATTAGTGTCAAGAATTTGTAAGCATTCCACCCATCAATTTAAAACTTAACAACTATAAAAAAAAGCAATTCTTATTTTTAAAATCAACAAAATGTTTTACTTATTTGTCCCTCATGTGGCAATTCATAACTTTTGAAAATTGTGGTGTACTTAAAATTAGATTTGGTGTTTAAGAATGGGGTGCATAAATGATTTTCATTGAAAGGAAAAACATTATGCATAATTATGTTCTAACTTTATGTGTTCATTGTTCCATATGTATAATATACATGTTATCGACCATCAACGATTTTTTGTGTGAAAATATTGGGTAAATATCAAATTGAAAAAAAATAAGAGGAAAAGAATGTGAGAAAAATGTGATCTAATCTACAACAATTTTTTATAAATGTTTACCACAATAAATGCTCATGTGATCTAACACTTTTAGTAAATTCAAAATGGTAAATGTTGACACAAATATGGATTACTCTTTTTTTTTCACACAAAACTTAGACAATTGTGAATGCCAAAATAAAATATAAAAAATATATAAGTTTAAAAGTATTGAAATTTTGAAGTTCCATTGACATATGGTAAGATTTGTTAAAAAATATAATGATGTTTGTAAAGAGTTGTAAGGGAATTTGTGTTGGTTATGTTTTGAGATCATGGTGGACATATGGCATTGAGAAGGAGATGAGCAAGCATAACATCCACAAAGTAATGATGTGGTTTTCCATGCCAAAATTCCTCAGTTCCAGGAGCTCGTCCATAATGACCACCATCACTATAATTGTTGTCATAATGCCACGGGAAAGTGAGGTCATAAGCATCAACCACTCGAACATTTGGAACACGTGTAGTTAGACGTTCCACCATGATCTTGTTGAAAACTTCCATCTTGTGAGGATTAGATATCATGCCTCTTGATAATCCTGCAGGTGCCACTGTAGTTCTATAGACAATGGTTGGCTTCTTAGAGGTGGAATTCCATATAGATTCCCAAAAATCAAGAGACATGTCTACTGCTTGCACATAATCAGATGGTGAACGAAAACGAAAACCATCATGTAAACCTGAATTCATGAAAATGATATCAGGTGATGAATTAGATTGGTTTTGAAAATGTTGTTGGATCCATTCACAATATTTTGGGTCTTTTAATGAATCTAAGCCTTCATTGGCGCCTGACGCATCATGGTGGCCATTAAAGATGGAACTCATGTGAACAGTTTGATCGGGTCGTAATGGATTCACCATGTATTGTTCAAAGTTTCTTGGTAGTTGCCAATGCGCCAATGCGTTATATTCTGGAACGGGCATTTCCAATATAAAAAACATCAAGTTACGAATCGTATCTTGAAAGTTGGAGTCACCCCAAAATAATAGCCATTTTCCATCCAAGCAGTTCCAAGCTTCTTCCGCCTCAAAGATTTTGGGTGCACAATGTGCTGAATATACCCAACCATTGCTCTCCAATCTTGACACTCGACCACTGCAATATTCATGGATGCAGTGATCGTTGGCAAGTTCTATTGAAACACAATCTTTAAATCTACCTTGGGCATCTGCTTCACAAGAGTCGTTTATCCAAGTTCTCACCCACTTGCCCGTCCATTTATTTCGAGTGAAATCTTGATTCTTATCACATTGTTTCAAATTGTGAGACAAAATCCCATTTTGTGATAGCAAAGATTCATAATCCATGGTCTTTTGAATTTCGTTTTTTTTCACAAATACAATTTCGAATGAAACCATTTGTTGCCCAAGCATCCAATTTACACCAACATGATCCAAGCCATGAAAAGCATCAAACAAAAGAAATATTGAAAAATTGAAGCTCCCTGCAAACATGTCATCGACCATCAAGCTAATAGCGTATGATCCATTGTCAAGGTCCTCAATGGGTGGTCGAGCATGCCATTGGTTGCTTGCCAAGTCTGTTTCATAAAAGTCGCCTCCTGCACATCGAGGGGATCCATCAGGAGAATAAGATACCAATAATAGGTGGTGCTCCACACCAGTTGTTAAGGTGATCACATCATCTGTTGATGATGCGATTGGCAAGCCAAAAATACGTGTCTCGCTAGTGTGCACCTCATAACAAGGCAAATTACTAGCATTTTGTTGCAATTGCTCTAAAATGTGCTCTGTATAGTTTCCATGTGATAATTTATTACTTTCCAACTTAGTTACAAAATTTTGATCCATTTGAAACCATTGCAATTGCGGCCATGATGTTGTTAGGCTTTGTATCACTCTCAAAGTACTTCCTACTAATAGCAAGGATAAAATTGCTAGACAACAAGTGAACCTAACAAGTGAGCGCTTACCACTAAACACATTTGAAAATTTTAAATGCCTACCCCACAATTTCCAAGTTTTCATGTTTTGACCATCCACACATTTCTCATTTGCAATTAAAATGGCCATGCTTAGCAAAGATCACTTCCATGGTACAAGGATAGTGCCTCCTTTGATATCAAAAAAGAAATGCAAATATATTGGCCATTGTAATGAAATCATGAAAAAGGTTATCACTCCAATCATTCAAGAGTTCTTCACCCCAACATCCCAACTTCTAGCTCTCACAAAATTGTTGATGTTTTCATCCTTTTGTATGCATTAGTAGTTCCCTTTTCTTGCCCCCACAAGCTCCAACTTGTCATAGAGAAAACAAACAACATATGACAATGTCCATGTCATGGCGATAATCACTAGCCTTTAGTAGTCATTTTGTCAACATTGATAGAGTTTCTTGACATTTTGTGCACTTATTCATACAAAGTTGCATCACGATTGATCTTATGAATACTTATATTGGCACAAGAAAAAATGCTATAGTTCAAAATGTAATCAAAGCAATCAAACATATTCATCAACACCCTATATGATCATCCACGATCAACATGGATAATCAAATATGAAAGTTTGAAAAGTGTGATTAAAGACCTTAAAATTTTCAAAACTTGAGCAAAACTTGTGAGTAAACTTTCATGTTTTTCCTTAAGTTATGCTTTCAAACTTTAAAAAAATAGTTCAAAAAATTTGAGATTTTTAAAAAAAGTTTAAAAAATTGCTCAGGTTCAAAGTAAATGACTTTTTTAATAGAGTTCCTTTTCCAACTGTGACATCCCATGATCTCATGATCCCATGATCAATTTTTTTTTTTTAATTCTGAAAAATATGATTAAATAATTTTTAAAATTTTGAGAAAATTTTCTAACTTAAAATAAAGTTGTACTTTCAAATCTAGTTCAGCTAATATATATATATATATATATATATAATAAAATCCAAAGATCGTGCTCAGATCTTGACTTGTTATAGAGCTCCTTTTTCCAACATGACTTTAGAACTTGGATTTCAGATTTTTCACTTGGATTTGAGACTATTTACACTTTGGAACTACATGTTCTATATTATTGTGTTATGAGAGTTGTAAATGTGTAATTTTTGTACCCAATGATCTCATTTTAAAAAAAAGTGTAGATATGCAATTTTTGTGCACAATGATTGTGGATCTCAACACTTTCAAGATGACAACGTGTGCTTCACATGATGGCCTGGGCATATATATAGTTTTGATAGTGCCCATTGCATGGGAAAATGGCATAAATTAGGGGAAAGAAGAAAAATAGAGTATTGACATGTATGATGTCAATAATTGTAAAAGAAAAAAAGAAAAAGAAAAAAACATCATGGCATGTATACTTAAAGGTTTTGATTACTTTGTGACATCATTATAATGTATGTATTGGATGGATTTTATCTATTGACGTAAAGATTTATGATAACCATATATTCACAAGGAAATTAACTTTGAAATTAATCATCAATGAGCAAGTTATAATTAGTGGTGGATTGAATCTTTGCTTTACATTTGTTTTTACAAAGTGATTTTTTTCCCCCCTTGCCCATATTGGGTTAATGAACGTTATGGTGCACTTTCCACACCTTGAAATAAGACCTCATGGCCTTGTATTATCAATCTTATAAGTTTAATTATGAGCAATTTTGACATTTTGAACTCTTATGCCCTAAACTGAAGTTGAAATGGGTGCAAATTGGTGCATTTAATCAAACACCCCCTTTCACATCTAACAAACTCTAGGTTTAGGTTAGAACTAAGAAAAATGATTACATAAGGGGCTCCCAATTTTATTAAAAAAGAGATATTGTGAAAGACAACATTGACATTAAGGTTATTTATATAGAACATTCATAGAATGCTTGGAAATACGTTCCAAGCATACACACACATATATATAAGTTACATAATAACATATATAACCCAAATTTCATATACGTTCCAAGCATATATATGTCTATAGACGTTCATAGTATGCTTGGAAATTTGGGTTTAAATTTCCAAGCATGTGTTCTAGAAGAAAATAATTAAGTTTTGTTTCATACACCTTTTATGTAAACTTAAGTCATAAGTTCATGTTATTGTTAATCTTGAGATGCCCATTTTTGCTAATGCTTTTATTGATCTAATGTTATGTATTCTAAAATTTAGTTGTAAAATATTTAAACCAATGGATTCACTATTTTTCTACTTGTGTTTCAAACCAATTTCCATGATCGACAAGGCGGATGGATGATTATTAATACACAATACACCAAAAGGTGTAGGATGTAGAACAAAGGTTGAAGGATGTTATGGTATGTGGTATATGAAATATGAGATATAATGCATGATGCTTGGAATAATTGCCACAACAATTGTCATGTGCATGAAAACTATCATGACTCAAAGGGAGGGAGTGATAACTTGCATATTCCTAAACACACATTCAAAAATAAACCTTAAAAACATTCTTAAACTCAAGTTCAATAGTTGTCAAGGGCAATGAACATTACCATAATTGAAACAAAATTTAATGTTATGACAAACTATAGCAAAGAATAAGCCCAAACCAAAAGTTCACGGAAACATGAAAAAAAAAACATATCACCCAATTTTTTTTCACGACATGGAAAAATCTTGAAATGTTGGGATTTGGTTAACAAGATAATGGTATGACCAAAAAAAATCCTAATTAAAATTTTTAAAAAAAAAACTATGGATGAAAAGTGAATGAAAATTTGACAATGATGGAGGAATTTAATTCGTTAGTGGGTGTGAAATAGATGTTTGCACTTTCTCCATGATTGACAATCTATGTAATGGAATTCATCCATTATGAAAATGGACATTCATGGATGAAATTCATCCATGAAAGATGGCATAAACTACATGAATTGTTAAATGAAAATTATAATTTTCATCATTTATCCAAGGATATATATTAATGATCTATGTTGG
>Ga0116227_10006610_pt1 | contig 23358 bp, 21 predicted proteins | sample S1TSphgellanicum_FD_89693 | JGI IMG/M metagenome (GOLD analysis project Ga0116227, IMG submission 89693) | Host-associated microbial communities from peat moss isolated from Minnesota, USA - S1T2_Fb - Sphagnum magellanicum MG | ecosystem: Host-associated > Plants > Peat moss > Unclassified...
GTCGCGGAGGCTACATCCGAATGGCACATTTTGTTGGGACTCCCGAAATGGAGTCCCGAAAGTGTCCCGACTGGACTCCCGGAACTTTGAACGGCCATAGCTCCTCGCCCCAAACTCAGATCGGGACGAGCCTTGAATCAATGTTGTAGCTCTCGTCGAGAGCTTTCCAACGCCATGTCGCACTCTTCAAGGCGACGTCAGGAAGAGGTCGATTCCAGACTTTTAGTGGTCGGGAGTCAAACTGCCAGTTTGACTCCCGGCCCTTCTTTTGCCCATAACTTGGGCTGCAAATGTTCGAATTGCTAATGCGAGGCCATTTTCGATATCTACGTTTCAAGACCTTTCCAATGACCTCAAGAACACCCCAATGAGAGGTGTTTTGGGCCTTGCTATCGAGCTCTAAACATTCGAAAGTCCCGGAGGACTTCAAACCTACAACTTTTCCAAGTGTTGGGCTTCACCCCCACACTTGGCCAAAGTGGGGTTGCGACAGACATGAACTACACAAAATAATGCATCCACCATATATGGACTTTGGAATTAGTTTGTAACATAAAAAATCAACAAAATCATCATTGACTTGAATTTATATGGTCATTGTTACATTGATATCAAGGCACATAAATTCATTATGGACATCAAATAAATATTGACAAAGGTGGGAAATCTACACATGGACTCCAAACACATACATATGTAAAATAAATAAACAATAACCAAAATCACTAAATTGTGTTCCAATTCCAGTCTGTAGATTTACAAATGTGTTTAAGATAGGAAACCATTTCATTTAGCAAAACATTACAATAATGTTGGATTTGCCATATGGGTTCCAAAATCAATATGTAGAATAAAAAAAGATGAACACATCATCATTTAATTATGGTTTAGTTCGGTCATTGATTTAAAAGCCTTAATAAATGCATCCAATCCATTTTGCAAAGCTTGTGAAACTTACAAATAAGTTGTAGCCTCCAAATGGACTCCCAAAGACATATGCAAAACAATATAACAAGACAAACACATTTTTAAAAAAAATAATGTTCTAGTTTATCATTCATTTCAAAACCTTGGAAGGACAAAAACCATTTCATTTGAAACAAAACACATAAAACATTAAACAAAAATCATAAAATCTTGCATCTGCCACATGGGTTCCAAAATTTGAATTTGCAAAACATGAGAAGATGAACAGATCATCAACTAATTGTGTTCTAATTTGGTCATTGACTTTGAATTATTTTAATAAAAGCACCAAATTCGGTTTACAGAGCTTGTGAAACTTACAAATAAGGTGCAACCTCTAAGTGGATTCTTAGAGACATGCAAAATATAACAAGACAAACACATAAGAAATTAATTGTGTTCCAGTCTGTCATTAATTTCAAAGCCTTAGAAGGACAATAACCATTTCATTTGAGGCCAAACACATAAAGCATTCAACAAAAATCATATATGTTACATCCAATACATGGACTCCAAAATTTCAATATGCAAAACATGAGAAGATGAACAAATCATCAATTAATTTTGTTCTAGTATGGTCATTGATTTCATTATTTTAATAAAAACACAAAATTTAGTTTGCAAAGCTTGTAAAATTTACAAATTAAGTGCAGCCCCCAAATAGACTCCTAGATACATATGCAAAATAAAGTTACATGAACACATAAGAAAAATTAATTGTGTTCCAATCTATCATTAATTTCAAAGCCTTGGAAGGACAAAAACCATTTCATTTGAAACAAAAACCATAAAGCAATAAACAAAAATCATAAAATGTTGCATTCACCACATGGACTCTAAAATTTCAATTTACAAAACAAGGGAAGATGAACAAATCATCAATTAATTGTGTTATAATTTGTTCGTTGATTTCATTACTTTAATAAAAACATGAAATTCAATTTGCAAAGCTTGTAAAACTTACAAATTAAGTGAAGCCTCCAAATGGACTCTTAGATACATATGCAAAACAAAGTTACATGAACACACAAGAAAAATGAATTGTGTTTTAGTCAGTCATTAATTTCAAAGCCTTGGAATGACAAAAACCATTTCATTTGAAGCAAAACACATAAAATAATAAACAAATATCATAAAATGTCACATTCACCACATGGGTTTTGAAATTTCAATCTATAAAATAGGAGAAGATGAACAAATCATCAATTAATTGTGTTTTAGTTTGGTCATTAACTTCATTCCTTTAATAAAAGCACTCTCGATCAACTTTAGGTCGAAGGTTTTTCTACCGTTCTCGAGTTGTTTTTTGAGCTTCTCTTTGTCAAGCTTGAGATTGTCATGTCGTTCTACAATTTTTTCCTTCTTTGATGGTCCACTTCAAATTATGCCTAAGTGCCTATCTTTGTCCCTATTGTTTCCCATCAACACAACTTTGAGCACCCATGGACAACACAATCGAACTTACCTTGACGGAAAAAATGTGTAAACACAAAATCTACCATTTATTTTTACCACTCACATTTCCTACTTGAATTCCCACCTTTGCCTACTTCCCTCCCAAATTACCTTCTATAAAACCTACTTCCCACCCCTATGTTTGACCATGTTAATGTCATCATTATTGTGGGAATCAAGCAAGGAAAGGCAATAAAGTCCCTATTTCTAGGAGCCTAAGTAAGGAATCCAATCATATGAACCTCCCAAAAAAAACCTTTGAAAACCAATGAAATCCAAGAACTTTAGGGATTTATGAAAAAATGACTCAATTTTGGCCTTTCAAAAGTCCCTAGTTTAAAATGGCTAAGATTTTTTAATCAAAATTTTGCAAAAACATTTATCATTTCATGTTACACCAGATATTCAATCACCATATGAAATTTGGAATTAAAAACATCATTAATTTTTTATTGTTCCAGTCAACCTACCAATCCATATATTTTGACTTTAAAAGTCCATTGTTACGCGTGAAATTACTTTTATCAAAAAATAATCACATGGGTGTTTTTATAATGAAATTATTAATCTATAATCAATTCCCATTTACAAATTTCATAGTTTTTATTATTCATTATAGGTGTCCAAAGGAAAGGCACTTTGTAGAAATGAACTTTGCAATGCAAAAAGTGAGCCACCTTAATGTGCATCTATCCATTGAGACGTATGGGCATCTTCATTATCATTTTGATTCATTTTTTAGTGCTTGTGCATAGATCACTATTGTGTGTCATCATCGATCTTCTTTAGTCCCTTCGATGCTTGTTTTTTACTATCAATAGTGCATGTCCACAGCGTTGTGGCATGCACAAGCCATAGCAATTTTTCAACGAGCTATTGCACATGGTTAGGGTTCTTTTTCTCTTCCACACATCATAGTTAATGCACATCTGTCACTAGCCAATTTGTGGCAAACGACAATTTTTTCATCTCATGTCTTCTTTGTTATCATTGATTGTCACTTTGTAGCCATGGGTCCTATTTGCATTGGGAATTTAAACTTATTTTTGTTGATTGTTTGCTTTTGTTTTTTCTTTGGGTTGTGTCTGCTTCTGCTTTCATTTGCCTTGTACTTTTGATGGATGGGTCCCATCCTTGATTTTTATATACATGGTTTTTCATCTCACTTTGGTTAGGATCAAAGGACCTTCATAACATTGTTTTTGGACAAAAACGAACCATGTACAAAACCACAAAAGTAAGGATCTCTTTGGTAATGACAATGGCAATGAGGGTTTTGCTATAGTTTGGGTGGCACTAGTAGTGGTGGTAACTTTGCTACCACTATTTCCATTGTTTCCTTGCGCTCATTAATTAGCATCGCGCAAAAAAAAAGAAGAGAGAACGAAGGACAAAGAGGGACAAACATAGACAAAAATAAATTTTTTGTGGTTGGGGGCTTTTAAGAAATAGGAAAGAAAGGTTCCAATTCCATTTTAGTATAGGCCTTGTTGGTAGTTCAATTATAGTTCCATTAGGGGGATTAATTGTAAATCTATTTTTAAAATTTTCACGACATGGTGAGACATATGAAGGCAACCACTTTATAGAACAAAGGAAGAGGATAGTGATGACAATAGCACCAACATCAACATGTGACAAAACAAGAAAGGTGAAGAGGTTAAAGGAAGATGGGCTTTATGTTTTTTGCTTTTCTTTTATTTGGGTTTTATTTTGTGGTGAGTCCTTTTTATTTACGCTTCCATCAAGCCTATGAAATTTTGTATCATCAAGAATCTAGTCATTACTTACAAATTAAGCACAATAGAAAGTTTTTATTACAAAGAAGAGACTTTGCCACAATCTTGGTGTTTTTTGTTTTTGTTACAATCCTAAAGAAATAGCAAAGGAAAAATAATTAAAAAAAAAAAAGAATTTAAAAAAAGGTTGTAAATGTGAACATGTCAATACTTAATGGTTAGTCATTCATCAATATGTTTTCTAGGATATATATATATATAAGGCAAAAGATTAAGTATAGGGTGTTTTTTTTATTATTGAAGTTGGGTGTTACTTTAGTTGGGTAGTCCAAAGAATAAAAGATTAGAAGTTTTTGGGCCCATTATTCTTACACAATAGTTATTTTAAAAGGTGTATAGGTTGTGTTAAACCTAGTCAAATAAAGATGATGTCAAAGGTTATGGCAAAATTAAAGTTCAACTATCTTTTGAAACATGACTTGCTTGTTTGTGATAGTTCACTATCTTTTTTATTTGATTTGTCTAGTATTATGTGGTTGGCTTTATAGGTTTAAAATTATCATGTTAAAATAAGTAATTTTAAAAATATGGGACTTATTTGCACAATTGCAAATAAGTTCCACTTTAATATTTTGGTTTTAAAGTGTTTAGGTTTTGTTAAATCTAGTAGATTAGTGATTGTGACACCCATGCCTATATTGAAGTTAGGGTTTGGCCTTGGCATAATGCCCTAGCAAAGGACTCCTTAGAAAATTTCCTATCTTGTTCCTTTTGTTTCATTTAGTATTGTGTGATTAACTTTGTAGATTTAGGATTGCCTTGTAAATATAGGCAATCTTTAGAAAATGGGGCTAGTGTTCATAGTAGACCTCTTACCTCATGGGCACCAAATATCCCATGTCCCCCGACTCATCATGTTTCATCTAACCTTGTAGTTCCCATCACTCATTTGCCTTATCATGCGCCACCCTAAACCCTAAACATATCCTCCACCTCTCCCCCCACACAAACCACAAACCACCCACTAATTACCCTTTCGATTCTAACAAATCACACACCACCTATTGATTCCCCCTACCAACCCCTAGCCCTTCGTGTGAATGTGGGGTCCCAATTTTACGCTTTTCCAAACCCTTTTGATCATGCACAATTAATATTTTTTTCCTTCCCACTTTATTGGTCCCTATAATTGGCCATGATCATACCCCCCAATCTACCCCATTTTTTCAACACACCCTCAACCTCCACCTGAAGTCTTATGCCCCACTTGTGAGCACCAATTTACCAATCAAAGCTTAGCTTGTCATCAACAATCCTATTAGACATCTAATTCATCCAATCCAAACTTTTGTGATCATCTTGGCTCAATACCTTCCTTTACTTCCACCTTGCTTGCATCATTTGGACATGGGTTCAACATTGGATGTCTTCAGGTCCTTTCATTTAGGCCTTTACCATCCTTGATTGTATAATTTCATTCCCACCACTCTATGGCATGATGTACAAGTGGCATTTTGTTTTCCATCGGATAAATTAGTGCATGATGCATATAATGTGACAACTTGGCACTTGCTCCTTTTGTTACCCCAATGGTGTTTCATTTTGCCCCTTTGTAGTGGGGCGATAGGGCATAGGGAAACATAAATTCCACTCGAGTGTTTTCTAGCAAGTGATTGGGAAAACTTATAGGATGAGTTTTTTTTGCGGGCCCAAACTTTGGCGACTAGTTTGAGTTCAATCCGTTTTCCTCAACATGACTTCTGATTCACATATGCATGTTCAACATTTTAACCCTTGGGTGTACAGGGCAATATTTTCACCTTTGACACCACCTTAGCTCTCATAACATTACACTTTGAATCAAATGGCTACTTCATGCTTTTCCTTGAATACTACGAGCCAAACCAGAACTTTGAGTTTTTTTTCGGTTCCTTCAAGTTGGCATTCCAATACATGCTGCATTTATTAGCAAATGGCCCTTATGGGATGTTTTTTGAACACCTTTGAGATTGTTTCACCTCGAAGATTCAACGAGTGGATTCTTTCAATTGTTCCAACTTTGCTATCATATCACATAGGGTCACATTCCACCCCAAATTGCATGCATCCTTGGAGTGGCTCGCCTTTTAACCATGACCAAACCTGGAGTTTGTCCCATCGTAGTGGGGGAAACATTACATCAACTCACAAGCTGCCTTTTATGCCTTTAATTCCATGAAGTGTTTGTAACACATTTTTCCCCACACTAATTTGGAGTTGTAATTAAGGGTGGTTGTGAAACAATAATCCATGACATCAGGTGCACCTTGGACCTTCACCTCGATTGGATTCTTCTTTAGTTGGGTGTGACAAACGCTTTCAATTTAGTGTCAATAGGGGGTCATATTTCAAGAATTTTGAGTAGTAGGTGGGGACATCATACAACTCATCCCTTTTGTTTGTGCATTTTATGCATTTGAGTTTCCTTTATTTTATGGCCATTGTAATCGTGATGGTGATGTCACAATCATTCCATTTGCCATGGGGATTCATCAAGGTGATCCTTGGGTGGGTGGGTGGGGGGGGGGGCACTATTTGTTTTAGCCCATTTTAGGGCTTTATGTTCTACATCTAGTCATTTCCTTTTTTTTCTATTTCCATCCATTGTAGATGACATTCACATCATAGGTACCCCTTTAAATATAGCATCTACATATGAACATTTCTAGACCAAACTCCATGTAATAGGTTTTTCTATCCAATTTTAGAAATGCGTAACATGGTCACCTTTTAGCTTGCCACCAAACTTCAACATCCTATCCCAATTTACCACCCCATCCGAAGGAATTAGAGTCTTGGGGGTTCCGTTGGGCACCTTAACTTTCACATCATCCTTCATAAAAAATACCCAAGAGAATGTTTGACATGTGGACCTTTCCTTAGAATGGGTGATGTTCAGGTAGCCTTTGAAATTTTAATTTGTTATTTCCTACAACACCCATCATATCTTTTATGATGCACACCTCCATCTTCCACCTTCATAAAATCCTTTATTTCCTTTGATTTTTCCCTCCTTTAAGTGTTTAAACACCTTTTGGGTTTAGGACCCTTTGATGGCCCATAAGGACCTTTAGTTCATAAACAAGTTTCCTTCCCAATAGCTTTCAGTGGTGTTAGGTTCATATCGACATCCACCATCACCCAAATAGTTTATTTAGGGAGTTGGGCCCTTGTTACTTTAGTCATAATCATTAGATTATGGTTGATCAACGTCCCTTCCCTCTTGAAGCTTTAACACGAGTCAACAACACATTTCCTTTCCAACAACACATCAAGGCAACATGTGATCTTCTACCACCCCTAGCTCGTGCGTGGTTTTTTCCATTTGAACAATTCATTGGGCAACAAATGGTTCAACTTCAAGATTCCATTTTGGAGCATTTACACCATCATGCCCTTTCCAACATGTTCTTCAATGGGATATTTGAGGCCCATTGTGTTCGAATTTTATCATGTTATGGCCCAAAGGCAGGTACTTGGCTTACAGTTCGATCGGTCTTCCCAACCTTTTGATTATCTTCCCCAATTTTTTCCACAACACTTCGTACATGACTTGGATTACCCCATCCTTCAATTACATGCATCCTTCGATGTGTATCCACACATCCCATCAACCCTATGGATATCCACCTCTTATGTTGTGTTCATGGCAACGAATGCACTGGAACCCATGATGCAATTCGCGACACCTTTGTTGCCATTACATGAGATGTTGGCTTCCACATGGGATGAGAACAATTACTATTGCTTTCTTCAACCACATTCAACTCTTCTCATTGATGAGTTGGAATTGTGCTGACCAAAGATGACATTTGCATTCTAGTTGGTGTTGTCATTGCTGACCCAATGTGAATGAATTTATTTCCTTGACCTTGTGCAAATCAAGGATTTGTTGCCTCCAATGCAGCTCAAGCTAAGGAAAGGAGCTATTGCAACCGACACCCCACCGATCAATTCCTCCCTTTAACAATGGAGGTATTTGGTTGCTTACACAAACATGTTGATGTGTTTTTACATGATTGTGCCAATGCCATTTGGAGCTTGAAAGGGCTAGAGGGCTTTCATCTTTCTACCTTGGTCATTTTTTTCGTCAAAAAGTTTCGATCACATTACAGAGGATCTCCATCTTAAGTCGGGCGGTAGCCATAGGCTTAGCTACTTCCCGACTTTCACCCCTTCAAGACACACCTCCCATCACCACGGCCGATCTATTGCAAGTTGTTGATTTTTGACATATAAATATGACTGACCTACCATAGGCAATTGGTTATGGACATAGAGAGATTTTGACACCTACTTTGAGCCAACTTGACGTCCTATCACTTCTCCCTTTTCCTTAATTTTACTCCTTTGTACATTTTCCTAATCTACGGTGTGTTTTTTAATAAAGCTTGGTAGGAGTTTAATAATACAAAAGGTATGTACAGAAACATTGCCCAAGAAGCTTGTGAGTTCAATATTGAGCAACATGTAGTACATTACTGTGGACCTGGATAAGAAGGTGGGGGGAGGGAGTGGGGGACCCACTGAATTGTTCATGTCCAAATGTAGGGTATACAATTGAAGCTTCAAATATTCAAATGGTATTCAGTGTATAGTGGAGGTTAGTTTTGAGCCTGGAGTTCAAATAAGGAAACTAGTTGTGATGGAACCCTGGCAAACCTAGTAAGTACTTCCATATGCGGCCATAACAATTTTGTGCAACAAACAGGCAGGCAAATTGTTGCACTCAATTGGAGTCTTGGCCTTGGAGTTAGTAGACCAAATAAAAAGACTCTTGTACCATAACTTGTACCACAAGTAACTTACATACATGTATGCATGATGAGACAAATTTAAAAAAGGAAAAAAAAATCCTAAAACCCCTTTCACATTTTCACAATCATATGATATGATCAGGACAACCCTACACTTCTTAGTAGCCCACCCAAATGACTGGCTACATTGGAAGTGAATCCAGAACTTCTGACTGTGGTGGGCATGAGAGCTCAAAGAATGCCCAATAAATCCTTCATAGGTTGGTGGCATGTGATCAATATGAGTGGATGTAATAACAATGACCTGAAATCACTTAGAGAAACTTCCTTCCTAGCAGGAATATTACCCCTACTCGTTAAGAGAGAGAAGGATCCTATGCCTACTTGTAGGCTTAAGATCCCTTCCACTCTTAATGAGTAGGCATAATTAGAACCTTTCCCTCCTATGCCTACTTGCTATCGTAAGATCCCACTCACTCTTAATGAGTAAGTGTAAGAACCCTCCCCTTCCTATACTTCGTGCTCTACTTATGTTTAGGTTTATGATAACCTTTGCTAATGGTTTGCAATGGGTACTGTCCATATGTCAGCATTTCTAGAAATGACATATTTGTGCCAAAGCCACCAAGGTACTACAGTAATTCCACATGGTGACAAATTGTAACAAATCAAGTGGGGAGGGGAAGTTTTATGTGTTTTCTTTTTTGATATAATCACTTGCTTATTGGTGATGGGATCATTTTGATCCCCTAATTTCTTACTTCCAGTGAGTCTCAATTCTCTTTAAGGTCATAGTGAAATTAGAACAAAGTAAACTAAGCTAATAACGATTTCTCCCATGTTGGTTGTTCATAGCAATATCTTTTTTTAATCATTGGTTGCTGGTGGATGACATAACCAATATTTATTTCATTCTATAAAATTTAGATTGATTATATTGCAACGTACAATTGATTTATTATTATGTCTCGTATTTTTTTTGGTAATTATCATTAAATTTGGAAATTGGAATGCATAACATGATGAGCTTCAGAGTTTCCAACTCTACCCATGTTTTGGTTTGCCTTTTGCTATTTTTTAAAGAGCTTGCACTAATAACATAATGACACAAATAAGTTGAATACCTTTGGGATACTTCACTAGTTAATCCCCTTATTAATTCCTTGTTGGGCCAATACACGAAGTGAACATGCTTTCAGGTACAAATCCACATGGTGTGCATGATATTGGTTTCACCATGTAGGGCAAGATCATTTTGAGGTTGGTCCTCCAATCCTACGCTCACTATTGATACATGGAACAAGTTTTTGGTTGGGACTTATTCATATACATCCGTGTGACACAAACAAATAGTTCAATTGTTGTATGAGTACCCACCGAGTGTGCAATGTACATTGTGTATCTTAGCACACAACATAAAGCACTTGCAGGGTGTTACCAAAAATGGAGTGCCTGCCACAACAAGCGTTCCATTTCTCTGTAAGCTCTGTAAGGAGCTCTCCAATTACACTAGAAAAATCAGCACAGGTCTTTCTATTCTCCTCATGCATTATGATGGGTGAAGCCGGATCTTTACTCAAGACTGGGAGAGAAATTATGCCTACTTACAGGTTTAGAGTTTCATCTCCTTTGCATGCGCACTACAAACTTCAAACCAACATGCCCCTGTTTAAAGAGTTCATATTCTGGTACTTGGAAACTTTCAAAGGATAAAGACACAAACCTTCAGAATATCCTAAAACCAGCCCATACAACCAATTCTGTTGAACACCCAAGCCTCCCCAATCAGAATACTCCTGAGTAGTACAACTCTACAATTGCATAGTGAGTGAATTCAAAACCTTAGCCCTAATTTGAAAGTTTCCCATGTATGCACCAAATTACTTCCAATTGAGTGGCATTTTCTATTTTCCAGGAGATCAGTGTAGTTATTCAAGAAGAAATTTTGCTATACTCTCTCCCAGAAGATCCACATTCACCCCGTACAGAGCCCTTCAAAAGTAGGTAGTCTCCTGTGACTAATAAAGCTGGCACAAAGTCCAAGATCACAAAAGCTCTGAAGAAGCAACAGCAACAGAACTGGCCACAACCACCCTAATAAGATCAATCTTTCCACTCTCATGTACCTAGTCATCCAAGGGAGGCAGTGAATGGAACTGTAAGCCCATGAGTTTGAGGATCACAAAGCTCTGAACTCAAAAGTGATCGCAAATCAAGTGTCTGCATAGCTTGTCATTTAAGTACACACCACTCAAGCCACCATCCTGCACATGATCCAGAGAAAGCAGAGCCCAACATATATCTACAAGATTCTAGAGAGAACTTCACAATAATGCTTTAAAGGTATGCCACCATGTCAATTCTCTCCACACCAACACAAACACAGCCAATGAATGGGTATGGTTTGTGTTCACAAAGCATCAAACAATCGCCATCATCAGGAATGGATTATTGCTGCCATTACTGCCCACTGGCTACATCTGCTCCCCATGATGGGTTGCAAATTCACATACAGTAATCTGGTTGAATTTCAAACAAACAATATTACACAAATCTGCATACTGAGTTTCTGTTGCATTTCCAGAAGCAACTGGAAGACTCACACATGATTTTGGCTTGCAGAGATATAGCTAGCTAATAAAAGAAGGCAATACTACAATCATTCAAACTCCACCAAGATTGTGAGGGTGACTTTCATGTCATTTTCACTTGCCTTTTACAAGCAAGCACCTAAGCCTTAAGAATAGAGAGACTGTTACTTTGTAGATACTGGCGCGGGCCCCTTGCAAGCTTAACATATCCTTTAAACCCAATATAGCAGACATCTTGCAAATAGTGTGGTAGACTAACTCTTGATGGTTGTTAGCAAGGAACTATTGTGACACTCACCACTATGTTGTCCAGCTACACAAAAGACAAAGAAAGTGACACCCAAACAAAGTATTCTTCCAGCACTGACCATTGCTCCTAGAACCTGAAATCAAATCCAATTTCTCAGCAGTATGTCTTGGACAATTGATGCAAAGGTGTTAACCAAAACCCCTTCCAGATATCTCATGTGTGTGCAACATGAGCGCTTGTTTGCAGGTGGCAGACAATACAATAAACATAGTTCAAAGCACCAATTACTTGTAAGCAAGTCCTTCCAGAAAGCTATATCCCAACTCAATGCATCCCAAACAAGCCTGTTTGAAGGCATTGTGCATGAATGCAGTACACTGTGTCTAGTACAGCAGTGCATCAATCGTAGCTTGCATTCAAGAACTTCAGAAGCTCCGTACGGTTGGTTTCTGCTAATTTGTCTTCCTTTGTCTTGTCCACCTTCATTTGTATCTGCAACCCCCCGACACTTGACACACTAACTGCTTCAAGACAGGCCACTGGTTTGATCCTTAGTACTCAGGCAAGGCAACTGCAATTGCTGCCAAAAGATCTCTCATCTGATTATATCCAACAGAACTGACTGCAAGACCTCTTTGCATATTTCATGAGAAAATCATATTATGGAAGAAGTACTGGGCATGAATGTGGGAAAAGAAGTATGCTGCATGCTTGTTGCACATTGCACATTGCAAACATACAAACCTTTGCTCCAATTTATATTTTGCTTCTCAGATGGTTTGTTAGGTGCATACCTTTTTACCAGAAACAGCACTGCGCCTCACACCATCATCCTTGTCTCGGCCAAGAAACTGCCAAATGAGAACCAGAGTAGAGCCATATAGTAAGAACACTCAGAATCTAGGTCAACAACAAATGAAAGCTTGTCACACTGACACACTGCAACTCCAAGGATGTGAAAAAAAAACCATTGTCAAAAAACACATGGTTGAGAGGCAGAACAAACCTTGGAGAGCTGCACAGGACCAGAGCTCTCTTTGCTAGACCTCTACATGAGGCTCCAGGGTGGCAGGCACGAAATCACAGCACATTCAAGCAATGGCAGCACGGGCCAGAAAAAGGTGAGCCAGCCAAAGCAGGTAGAAAGAAGGGGAGTAAATTGATCACAGACCGCAGCTCCAATTTCAGAAGGGCCCAAGTCACATGCGGGCAGCAAAAATCTATCAGTATGGCTCCTTGGGCAAGAAGGCATCACAACACATGACCTCCTCCTCAACCATTTGATCGATTTTATCACACCCAATACTATAATGTCGGAAATATTTAGTGCAAATGGTTATATTTCCATCTGTGAAGCTACACATGTAGTAGACAAGGGAAAAAAGGTAGCAAGGCAGCACTAAGCAGTCTTACCTCTTTTCGCCTGTGTTTTTTCTCCTTATGCCTGTGATTCTTCTCTTTGTTCTTCTCCTTGACCTAGTAGGATCCCAAAACCAAACAAAACCAGCAGATGTGCTGAGCAGAAGCATACACTTAAAAATCAGAACTGCTGACACAAGATGGGAAAGAGGATCATCACATCACATCTGGCCTCACACCTTCAATTCCAGGAGCTTTCAGTTCCGAGCTTCACACACAAAACACCAAAACCCTAGGACCAACTCCAATTCTCTCCTTTGCTTTTCTGACATGTGCTGCAGTTTGTTTCAATACAAAATCCTCCTCATTTGTGAGCTTTCAAAAGAAGGAGCTGCTGCTGAATCAGGAGGTAGGAGGGCTAAAATAAGAAAGCAAACTGGGCTTACTTTCTTAGAACTATTGCTCCGTCGATGCTTCTTGGAGCGATGCTCTGAGCTGTCCACATCACTGCTACTGGAACTCTCTTCCCTGCATCACTGTGGCAAGCTGCTTTAGATTTCACATAGCCATCACTATGTCTCAGCCATCATGTTCACTGCTTGCTGCAAGAACCCTAAGTCTGAGGTCCCTCCTTCCTTGCTGGGAAGGACTTTGGTGCTTAGCTTTTTCTGGCTTCCAGCAATCTTACATGATGGTGATGATGATGAGGAGCATCACCTCCGCTATCTGACACCTTGAACTAGAACTAGGAAGCCTGAAATCCAGAGTTCTGACAAGAACCTGGTCGAGAAGGAGCTGAAGTTCACAACCCTCAAGCTTGTGTCCTCGCTTGCTAAGCTTCCAGCAACGTAAAGATCTTCCAAAAAAGACTCTTTTCTCTGACTACAGAAGAGTACATCCAAACAGTAGAATCTATGGAAAGACTCCAAGCAAAACAAGAACAACATTCAAAACTCTTTAGGACCAAAGGCATAGAAGATCCTCCGCCCCGGCGCCGCTCTTCTTTCTAATCTGGTTACCTACCTGTGTCTGCGTTTAGAGGATCGACGACGTCCTCGCCGGTGGTGGTCTCCACTAGTACTGGAGCTTTCGCTCTCACTCTTGCTGCACGTTTCGGAGTCCGAAGAAGAAGAAGACGACGAGGACGACGCGCCAGTTCCCGAGCTGCTCCTCCCGAGCGGCGGCGGATTCTTGGTACCGTGAGATGATCGTTTCCCCGCTTGGCTGTTGTGCTGCGAATGCTTCCGCACCACCCGTGTCACACGCGGCGGCTTAGCATGAGAATCGCTGGGATCCTGGGATGGACACGAAGTTGCCGCCATCACCAAACTCCCCTCTCAAAGCTCTCTCTCTCTCTCTCTCTCTCTCTCTCTCTCTCTCTGTGTCGTTTTGTTCTTCTCTCGATCGCTGCTATTCTACTTGCCGTCTGTGGCATTCGCGTCCTTAGAAGAATGGGTCTTCCTTCCTTACTTCATCCATTTGGTAGGTCCCTTTAGAATCTAGATGCCAAGATTCTTGAGAGTCAGGGCTTCGAGTGTGTTAGGGTTTGCTTTGGCCAGTGTGTTTTGTGGATTAGGGTTTTTGCGTTTGACTGCAAATCTGGAGCAGCGATGGTGGGTGTCTTATGGGTCAAGTTTCGGTAAGTACTGGGAAAAGACCCATCTACACTTTCCAGACGAAGAATTCCAACAAGATCCACAATAGTTAGTCTGTCTGTCTGTCTGTCTGTGCTGCAGCTACAGAAGAAGAAACACTGAATCAAAGAAATACACTGTGGATTGCACTAAGGTAAGAGATTCTTCTTCCTCTTGCACGATCTATCTATCTGTGCATCATGCACTTCTTACCCGGACCATCCACGACTCTTGTCATCTTGAAAACCCTTGAAAACCCTGTACCCTAAAGCTTAGGATCATTCTTTTGATCAATTCATCTCACTCTGCTGGAGTCTCTTGTCAATCTCTCTCTCTCTCTCTGTGTTTTTTTGTGGGTATTTTTGTTTTTGTTTTTTTAGCTTCCTCTAATTTGTCAGCCATTCCAACTTTGCATTCTTTCACATACCTGTGTCAAGGCAGATATGAAAAAATGGCTGTACGTGTGCTACAGTCTCTCCTATTCTGGTCCCTCTGTTTCAGCAGCTTTTTTTCTGTCAACTTTTGTGGCTGAAATTGAAATCCAGTGTAAGCTTTTGTGCTTGCATGAATTCCATTGCATTTGGCATGAGCAATAGAAGATTAGTTCGCAGTAGAGCTCATATCTTAGGGTTTCATTCACTAAGATTCCTCTTGCATCTTCTTTCTGCCTTCAATGATCTGTTGTGCATGCGCTTCTTCCATGACTGTTGAAATTCTGAAAACCTAAAAACCCTGTACCTGAAAGCTTAGGATCACTCTGTTGATGAATTCTTGTCACTCTCAAGCTTTGTCGCTGATTCCAATTCTGCATTGTTTCACATCCTGTGTGCTCCAGTCTCTCCTATCTAGTCCCTCTATTTAAGCAGCTTTTTCCTGTCAAGTTTTGTGGCTGAAATTGAAATGGAGTGTAAGCTTTGTGGCTTGCATAAATTCCATTGCATTTGACATGAGCAATAGATTGGTTCATAGTAGAGCTCATATCTTACTGTTTCAGTTTACCAAGGTGGCATAAACATACACAAACAAGTCAAAAAGGGCATCAGATGGATTGCAGTGAAAGCTGTATGATATAACCAATAGATTGGTTTCATATCAGAGCTGATGTTTTAGGGTTTCATTCTACCAAGTGCACTCTGGGGCTAGCTAGCTATACTAGTGGTTTCAGTGATTGCATCTGGCTCAAACAAATTCTCTGGTCTTAAATCTTTTTTCTGTGACTTAGTTTTGACCTTCCAAGACATCCATGCTTCCTCCTCAAATGCAGCTGCCACGATCATAATACATTTGTAAATGCAAGAAATCCTTCTGAATGCTGATGAAGTCGGTGGGTAATCATGGCAGCAGCCTGGGTTGCTGCTGTTTGTGGTGAAGGTGTTGGGTCTGACAATTTTGTGAGTGACTCTCAGAAGGTTTACAACCACACATATTATGTATTGTGTGTTTCTTTCAAAGTGTTGCTTTGGAGATTTCATTGCAAATCTCATCGACATAAATGTGTACGGTAAGGACCGATGGTGGGGCTGTTCTGGCCTGGTGCAAGGTGGGAGCTGAGTGCAGGACCCAATTCCCAGAACAGTCTTGGTAAAGGTCCATACCTGGCAGCATAAAGGACCAGTAGCATTGTGCTTTTAAAATAGATGGCTGTGATTTTATTTGAGAGTAGAGAGTAAAGTGCCATCCTCATATTAGATGTGCTCGGTTTTTGCAATGGCATCTGGTTGCATCCTCTTCATTTGTGTCACTATGATGAAATCATTGATGGTCAATTTCAATGGAACTTTTATGATTGTTAAATTAATGTAGAAGAGTATGTGTTCTGTTGTTAGTTGATGCGAAGGGTATTACCATGTTCACTCTTGCAAATTGGGTGGATGCTGGTTTCTTATGGCACATATGTGAATAAGATTTATTTTGTATGCATTGTTTGGAATTTACTCAAATGGCCCCCAAACAAAAAAGTCAGTTAAAATGTGATGAAATGCAAACATGGTCTTTCTCAAATAGTTGATGAATTGTTTTCTAAAAAATGGGGTATTTGTGATAGAATGTTTTCAGTTTGAGGTTGCCAGGATGTGAAAGTTCACCACAAAAGGAAAACATTTGTTCCACTAGATATGTGAGCCATATGTTCCGGTGTTTGGAAAATACACATGAGAGTTCATGTGTCAAACCAAAGATAGTTAAGAAATATTTGGATTTATAATTGTATGATTATAGTCATGGAAAATATTGAGCAATATAAAATAGTTTGCCTTTCACAAATTTGTATTATCTACACTATTGCTTGTTGGTTGATGGTAAAGGTTTTGAGTTCAGAGATAAGCAATTTTGATTTATGAATCTTCACTGTGGGACCTCACAGTTGATCAAAGTTGAGCTTGATGAAACTTCAAAACTGAATGTGGCCAATCAAGCATTGCTTGCATTTCAAAAGGTGTTACAAATGATAGAAAGACATGGGAAGAGATGCCATGAAGCTGAAAACATCCATGCCGGCTGTTTTCAAATTGTCTTAAATGGCAGAATCACCACCTCTACCTATGCTACAGAATGACCAACCTGTGCTAGTTTACAATGTACCAATGGACCTTTATACCAGGGAATGCATTATGCCTCTCAGTAATTCTTGCACACACTCACAGCCCCACCTTCACCATTTTTTCAATACCCACCAGCAAAAGACACAGATATATCAACAGTGGTGAAGGAACAACTTGGAGAAATCAACAGCAGACTATCTCTGAACAGGTAGCAGTCTGTATGTGAGAGCAGGAGAGTTAAACCCATATATAGTCATAAGTGGAGCATTCAAACCAATGATCAAATAGCGCAGCTGCCAAAACGTTGCCATTACCAAAAAAATGGGTCCTTCACTTTTGAGCCCTCTTCTTATACCTGTCACTGTGGTAGCTAAAGCAAGTCTGATATGCACCCCTCAACTCCAGAACCCTGAACCTATTAGGTATACCATAAACCCTTGGCCCTTACGCCCTAAACCCTAAATGGTAACCTCAGCAAAGTGGCACAGTAAAAAGCCCCCCTCCCTGTCTTGCTAGTGAGGGCTCACAAAATCGTATAACAAATTGGCATTTACAATTCAAAAAAGCTAGCTTTAAAGCTTGTTAGTTGAGCAGATCTGGGGGAAGAGAAAGTTTGGAAGTGGAAGTTAAAATTGGTAAGTGTCTCCAATAGCACATCTCTGAAGTCTACATATGTATATATGTATGTATGAACATGTTGGCATTACTAGGGCTTCTTAGGACCTAGACCCAGTTTAGCCAATGTTTTCTCGGAGATGTTTCGCAGTGATGAGCCTCTTCTGGACTGTGTACTATTTATAATTTTCTTCTCATCCTCATGGATCAGAGGCTCATCTTCTTCCGGTAGCTGCATTGAACTGTAATTGGCTGCCTCACCATTGTCAAACTCATCTGAATACTCAATTAGCTCAGGTGAATTCACAACCTGATCTTTCTTGGTGGTGGTGGTGGTGGTGGTGGTGGTGGTGGTGTCGAGATGAGTTTTCTGCTTGTGCTTCATGCGTTGGGCCGTCTTCTCCCACCAACCTCCTTTCTTGCTCTTTGGGGGTTTTGTCTCATTTTGAGAGTTCATGATGGCATCATCTTCATCATGGTGCGGTCTTGTGAAATGTGTGCCGTTTGGAGTCAGTTCAACAGTCTGAGTCTTCTCGTCATCCTCATCCTCCAGATCTGCACGCTCCTGATTGCTCAAAATGGGTGTCAGAGTTGGTGGATGAATTGACATTTCTGGTGGCAGCTCATCTGATGCAAGTGATTGGATAGGAGTAGTATTGGGCTCCAAAATAAACATCACTGTGCCATTGCGCTCAGGAGCACATAACAGTTCAAGCTCCCTTGAATGTTCCATGCTAGAAACTGATTGCTCACTCTCTTTCTCAACAGCTGGAAGGCTCTCTTGAGAAGCTCCAGCGCTCCTTCTCCGATTGTGATATCTTTTAATAGGTCTCCATCCTTCTGATCCCTCATATTCTACTTTCTCCTTTGATCTTCCTTTCCCCCTTCTCGTATGTCCTCGATTTTGGCTTGGCCAGTTTCGTGGGGACAATTTCCCTGGATGAAGAATGGTGAATGTGCCCCGTGGTCCAATTGGCACATCAATTATATCAATCACTTCTCCTTCACGAGCTTGTGACTCTGGTGGCATCATAGTAGTTTGTGTCTCAAGACCACTGGCTGAAGAAGACCTACTGTGAGAAGTCTTGCCTTTTCGCTTCTGATCTCCAGGAGGAGTGTTGTTGTTAGCAGGTGGTAGGTCAGTATTGAGGTTCCTCATGAACATACTGGTTGAAGCTGGTGATGACTGAGTGGATTCAGCATTTCCATTCATGTACAATTCTCGAGTCCCAGGCTGCTCAGCCAAAACAACGAGACAGAGAACAAAGAGATGATAAGAACTTAGATTATGGAAATCACATGAGCAAATACAGAGTAGTGGTATTTCTGTGAGGCATTTATGTGACATTTACCTGGGAGCTCACACCACCAACACTTGGGTTGTGATCAAATGTTTGTGTGATAATCTCTTCTACCATGATAGCGAAGTGTAGCTGGCCTTCTTTCTTTTTTTGTTTGTGCTGTTCAAGATCAAGATTCTCTTCATGCCACTCCCCATCACGATAATTGCTCACATGAACCATGCAGGACCTAAGCATCAAAACCACACATACCAAACATCAATGATGCAAATCCAGCTGAAGTGCATGTCACAATATCCAGCTCCCAAATCCCAAGTGTACATACCAGGATAGAAGACTCTACAACCCAAAATCACATATTTTACATCTACATCACAATCAGCAACAGCTGATAGGCATACCCAAAAAATAAAAAATAAAAAATAAAAAGTGGCAAATAAGTGGTGGGTAAGAGACAGACCCTAGTGAGTCATGAAAGAATAATAAATCCTTGTCCAGGACATGCAAGACAAGAATGTTGGGAAGATCCCAGGAGGAGATTGGGAACTGAAACTCTTCATTCCATATGGGGTTTAAATTTTTACTCTTCACCGCTGTTTTCTTCGAACCCTGGAGTCCAAGAGAAACTTTTACATATGGGTCTGAGAATCCTGCACAAATTCAATCATGAATCACAGAACCATTATAATATGTGCTGTGCAGTGTAGTTTCGCCAAGAAATAGTTTCAACAAAGTGGTGGTGCTAGGCAGCCTTGTGCTCCATGCCAATTCCTGAAAATGGTGTAACCTTAGATACTCATAAAGAGCTACCAAGCACAGATTGGCTGCCACATTTGCTTTAGGGTTTAGATTATACCACAGATTATTACCATGAATCTGAAAAAAGAGCTCCAGAGCAGGACATGTGAGCAAGAGAATAAGATAGACCACTTACCATTCATGTCTGCAATCCGGAGATTCTTTGCATCCAGAACTTTAACATGCACCATTGCAATCGGAGGGGACTTGTTATCTACATGAACCAATCAGCAGCAATACCTGTCAGCATTGAATAACCATGACTAAACCTAAATTGATGGTTTCTAGCTACTGGGAATCCACATAAGTGGCTTTCTTGCATGATGTTCTATGTGCATCTTAGAAACTGAAAATCGGACACCAGTTTGTGAGGTTTAGGGTTTAGGGTTTTAGATGGGTACATATTATTACTAGATTGGACTAAGGAGAGGTTAGACATAATTTTACCATGTGTAGAGGCTACAGCCTGCTCTGCTCTTGGATTCAGAAATGCTGCACTGTTTGCAAGCATCTCCAAATTGACTACCAGCATATTTGGCTGCACAGTTTAGTAAAAAATTTGAACTTCTTCAGACTTGTGATCATCAGAGTGGCAAATCATTTTGTTTTGACCATCATCTTATATGTTGGAAGGAAGCCAAACAAAAGACAAAAACACAAAGTGCACTCACTTCCAAAAGGGATTGCTCCAGTGCAGCTGCCAGTGTTGCTTCCTGTTACAAACCCAACAACCCATAAGACACTTGAAGATCATTTTACATAATTGATAATATGGATCTAACAGGGAGTGATTGAACTGCCCGCAGAGTTAGAAAAAATTAAGGAGTTTATGAAGACAGATATTAGTAATTATAAATTACCAGCCAGCGGTCAGCACCCGGAAAGTAGGTCACATCAATTCCCCCTTTGTACAGAGGGGAGGCTGTCATTTGGATATATGGGGGATGGGCAAAGCAGAAGCGAATGCGCCCTATAACTGGCCAGCCATCCACAAATTTCACTGCAATTTTGACCTGCGAAAAAAATAAAAATCATCAGGAGAAATCAGAATCTCTGCAACATAGCATGCTTTCATGATGCAACTTTCTCACATATGTCTATTTACCATGCTCTTTCATAACAAGCATCCATATATATTGGATTGAAATAAAAAAGGAATTGTTGCTGAATTCAATAAGGATTGAAGCTGTCTCCACAAGAAAGATGCCTTCATGGTGCACACATACCTTTCCCTCTATGTGTAATTTTGAGATGTAGAATGTGGTACGGAAACCACCAAACCACTGGTGTAATGCCACAAGCATCTCAGCACTCATGTCATCTCCAGATGCAAACTCCATTGCTGCCTCAACCACCTGCACCACCCATGAGGTTGATATACTTCATTAGGGCAACTTCATATTGCTTACTCCTTTCATTGACTTTTTGCTGCTTTTTGGATTGATCAGGTTTAAGAGTACAATGGAAACAAAAATACAGCTCAAAGTTTCGGCATACTGTCAAAAGAGAAACAAGAAAGAGTACCAAGTGATCACCATCACTGGTCTGGTCCAAAGCACGCATTAATGTAAATATTGGTGCTCGGTTTCCCAGATGAAGTTTCTGCAACAAAACTTTACTCTACCAAAAACCCCAAAAGTTGATCAGCAACCCAATGGTTGTGGTTACAGTAAAGTCTTGTCCTGATGGAAACACATAAAGAAACCTCAAAATTGGCAAAAATAATTTCAAGCTGAAAGCATGTCCTTGATCACAGCTGCCCTTCAGATTGAAGAATAGGTCACTTACCACACCCCAGGGCTTGTATGAATTGAAAAACCATGGGGCTATGGGCATGAGAAATTGTTGGGAAGAAAACGACTCCAGACAAACAGGCCACATGCTTGTTATGGCTCGATTTAACCATCGCACTGTCTCCCCATCACCAAGCTGCACATAGTTTATAGCACAATTTTTACCATGGAACTCTTGAACCCACTACTAATACCAATGCCCAAAATCCTGCTGAAAAAATTATTCATTCATTCCCCCCATAGTTTGCTTGCTTTGTTACTATATTGTCAATCCATCCTGAAATTTAGGGTTTCTCTTCTTTTTCTTTTCTGTACAGTAGGTTAGGTAATCAAATCAAAAGAGCAGAGGTCTCTTGGCTGGCATAATATCCCATTTAGGTGCACATGGTTTCTTATTCTAAAGGTTCTTATTCCACCAGTGACGATATACCACTTTATGATTTTATAGTTAGTTTGTGGGAAGGTTGCTTTTTACCCCTGCCACATGTGCCTTTCTTCTTTCTTCATGCCGTATCCATCGCTGTTCTCTTTCTCGTCCCTGCTTCTCTACCTGTGGCAGCAGTGGCATCAAATGACATATTAAAAGCTGAGCTCAACAATTTCATGTAAAATCTGATACCCCCTCATGAGGTTTATCATCCCAGAACAGCATTCTTGAACATGTCTGTTTGTCTTTTAATCCTTACAGAAGCACACCCAAATCCATCTAAGTCTTCAACTCATTTTGAAGCCCTTGGGTCGATACCAACATTCATACCAATTCTATCTTTCCTGCTACTTTACCATAACTGTCAATTTCGGTCCATGTGGAATCTTATTTCAAGCTTTCTCATGAGTACTTAGAATGCTCTTTTGTTTTGGGCATCCTTGGAAAAGATCGGGATGGAAACAAAACCATTGTTGCTAGACCTAGGAGCTGGAGTTTGATGTGCTGAAGATGGTGATTGACAGTCTTGTAAAGAAAAAGTGCCGTAACAAAATGGGAAGTTGGGAAGAAGCTTGCCGGCTGTGTGCATACATTGACAACCAAAGAAACAAAGCTGGAAAGAGAGAGTTCTAGATCAGTTCAAGCAAGACTTTACCCAGTGGAGGTAGATGAAACTCATGACCAGGAAGAAGAGGGAGTTGATGGAGAAGACAGAAGTGAGCCAAGTGATGATCAAGACTACCCCAACATGGAGCATGAAGGGAAAGAGCAGCATAGGCTCCGGCAATGCTGAATCTCCCCCTCCATCGTCTGCACCTGCAATCTCATCACTACTAGTCCTCCTCCCAGCTGCTGCTGCCGTTGCTGCCATGTCTCCGGCGTCTGCATCCGAGCTTGAAGCAGCTGGCACTGTTTGAACCATTTTCTAATCACCTCAAACCCCAACTCCAGTTCCACTGCTGCATACTCCCTTGAAAACTCTCCAAATGCAGAAAACTCACCACATTGAACTAGGAAAAAAATGCCACAGAAAAAAAAAAAAAAAAAAAAAAAAAAAAAAAAAAAAAAAAAACAAAAACAAAAAAACCCCAACA
>Ga0116227_10006611_pt1 | contig 23357 bp, 15 predicted proteins | sample S1TSphgellanicum_FD_89693 | JGI IMG/M metagenome (GOLD analysis project Ga0116227, IMG submission 89693) | Host-associated microbial communities from peat moss isolated from Minnesota, USA - S1T2_Fb - Sphagnum magellanicum MG | ecosystem: Host-associated > Plants > Peat moss > Unclassified...
GCGATTATCCATAATACAATTTAGCCAAATTTGGCTATAAACAGAATATGAAAGTTAAAAAGTTTAAGATTCTTTCACATTTTTTTGTTACATGCTAGAAACCAATAGAGAAATCTGGCAATATTTCTATACATATATACAGAGGAATTTGGCAACTATAAAACCCAAAAAAAACAAGATTGAAACTTATTGAAACCCAAGATTTATAATAATGGTCTTCACAACCGTGTTGAAATTTAAGGCTTTTGAAAGTGAATAAAAGTACCATGGATACTTCTATTAACTTTTTCATTTTCAGTATGAATTTGGGTTGTTAAAATATTTTATAAACTTTAGAAAATTTCATGTTCCCCAATTGCTAGCACCTAATAACTTTGGCTGGTTTGGCAGCAAGGTGCATAATAATTTTTATTTTTATTTGTCATTTATGTTCAGCAGTAAAAATAAAAATATTTTACAATTTTGGCATCATACTAACTAATGAAGCTAGTGTTCTTGAGAGCTTCCTTTCAAAAAATTTGGCATAGTTTGTCATGTATTTTTTTTTCAAAAATTGGCAATACCAAATAAAAGAAAAATAAAAATTAATGCCTAAATTAGTGCATGTACTATGGCAATTAGAGGAGTTTGACCATGTCGAAGCCTGATGATCAGTGTTTATTTGACCACTTGGTGACCAAACAAATCCAGTGTAATTCATATAAAGGATTTTTGTGGAAAAAAATGCACCAAAGTTGCCAGATTTGGAAGCTAAAATTCGTGGAATTGCCATATTTACACAATAATAGGTTCCAGCAGGTCACCAAAATATAGCAGGATTCTTAAACTTTTCTACTTTCCTCTCTTACAAGTAGCCAAATTTGGTTAATTTCTCTTGTGGGTAATTATGATTGCCAGTGTATCTGCATCACAAAGTTATTTTTTAATTTAAAAATATTTTTAAAATGAAAATGATTAAAAATTGAAGTTTATAAAAATTAAAATTATATATTTTTAAAATTTAAATTTAAATAATTTTTTAAAACCCTGCTCATGACTAGTTACAAGCCTGGAATGGAATCATTTACTTACAAGTTTTTTCTTGGTGATGTGAGTACAGATTGAACTCTAGTGAAATGGAGATAAAGGTGACTTGGTTTCTTTCCCCTCCCTAATTTCTTCATTTCTTCCTTTGGACTGGGTCTTCAGCATGTGTTGCACAATTGTTGTACCTCTGTCAAGGAGATGACCAGCTAAAGTGGGTTCTAGGATTGCATGATTTGGCCATGTTGTGATATGTTGCTGAATTTGACTGCCATGTGCATGTTAATAAGACCTTCAAAAGTATTTCAACAAAAAGACAGGTAGGGTCTTATTTGGAAACCTGAAAAATACATGAAAAGTTTGCTTAGAAAATTCAAAGAACAAAAAGCAAGACTAAAATGTTAAGAAATATGAGGACAATAATGTTTTTTTTTGGGTCAATTTTGTGATGTAGTCAAATTAGTGATCATCCATATGAAGATTTAGCCAATTTTGGCTAGCTAAATATGAAAAGTAATTTCTTAAAAATGTCCTTCTATATTTTTGGCTACTTATTTGAACCATCTATACAAATCTGAAAATTTTCTTAAGTTTTGATTGAATTTTAGCTATTGAAAATCTATAATTTTAGCACTTCAATTTCTTTTTCTTTTTAGCCTGGTAGAAGCATTGTAAAGGCAAAGGCAAATTACTCCCAAACCTCGCACCAGTGAAATGGAAGAGAAATTGCTTGTTAAGGCTCTCACATGGCAAATCAGCCCATTACTTAGCATGAGTTGGTAATAGTGGAATTATTGAAAGGCAGTAACAAGTGTGTCTTATTCTACAAGTGTTTTATGTTCATTTATGACCATGCCCAGTTTCTCCTCCAACAACTCATAGTTTTAGTTTACTGCCTTCTATTTTATTAGTGTATTAGTGGTGCCCTAATTGTTATGTTCTTTCATGACATGTGTTCTCGTGCTTTTATTTGCCTTGTACTTCTCGTGATGGGTTCCATCTATGCTTTTTTTATATACATGGTTTTTCCTCAACTCGGAGAGAACGGGTTTGCTCAATTTAATAATTATACTCTTATCATGTTTGGTGGCATGTTTTAAGGATTAAGGTTCTAGTGATGTTAGGAGTGTGCATAGAGAGATTCTCATGTGCGGTTAAAGCAGGTGCTAGTAGACATGTCACTAGCAACAAAGATTACAAACCAGATTATGTTAGACTATATACCTATAAAGTATTCAGAATCAATGTCAAACTACAAATTCTTGAGACGGGTTCTCTACTAAAATTACAAAGACATAATGACATGTGCCAATTGTACTAAAATGGGGACATATCATTACATCTTTGTAATTTTGTAGAGAGCACCTTATCTTGCATTTTTTTTTCCTCCACTGTTTGCAAGGCATTTCAAAAAACTAATTCTTTTCATACAAACACACTGGAGCTGCCCATTCTACAGAATTACTGATTCTATAAGCTTGTACACTCAAGGTTTGATGGGTGGATATTAACTTGCTTCGAAATTGGCTCAAGGTAGATTACCTCAAGTCGGTTGCCTATTTCTAGCTTTTCTATCAATTTGGTATTCACTCCCAGTTTGGTTGATTTCACTTGGCTATCCCATTGAGTGCTTGATTCAGATCAAATATCCCATCTATGTTTTTGGAAATGCCCGACCTCATTTTCTCCTGTGATACCTGATGGGTACCTGGCGGGTATCACAGGGAAAAATAAATAATAATAATAATAATAATTTTAGCGGGTCTTTAAGTCGTTATGCTCTTGGGCTTTACCCTGTACTCAGCTCACCAATCATTCTTCTAGATCAAGTCCTGGTCTGTTTGATAATTGGTTATAATGGGTAATAGGTTTTGGTCAATCTGGCATGTTAATTTGGCAAGTCACTACCTAGGTGAAGCAAGAGGAGTGGTTGGAAGAGATTTGGCAGGTCACGACTCATGCATGGTGTGTGGCTCAATTCAATGCCAAATGCGCGTCCCTGGTTTCAGGCAAAGATGCCTTGAATTGGCAACACACTTGATAATTGATGCCTACCAACTTAACAGGGATTCTCTAATGCCCATCCATCCACTAGGAGATTAGGTCAGATATTATCAACAGATTTGTACTTTTGTTGAGGGATCAAGAACTGGTCAAGACTGGTGGGATTGTCCAACTAGGTGGTGGATCACAGTATTTGCCTTCAACAACTGAAGAAAGCAAGAAAAATATATAACCCAAAAAATCTCTTCAATGTGGTTGAGATTAGGTAGATATTGGCACATTTTTTCTCATAAACTCTATAATGTGTATTGTGCATATGGCCTCACAAACCTGTGTTCAACCATAGAGACCTCAAGAAGCTAAATTCTGCTCATGCTAATTTTTCTGCTCAAGCATTTTTTTTTGGGTTGAGGTAAGGACCTCAAAGGAGCTGGGAGTGAGGGCCCAGCATGAATTGAGAGTCAAGCCCAGAACCCCATCCCATTTGAGGTCCTTACCTGGCATAAAGATCTAGTAGAATTCTAAAGGCTTTGATTTTGTTTGAGAAGGAGTAATTTTAATGAGAGTAATGTGTCTTCAACACATGCCAAAAAAATTTAACGAGTTCTTTATGTACTTGTATATGCAAGATTGAATTTGTATTTGTAGGTTTGAACTCTGTAACAACCAAGCAGTGAACATGGAATCATTTATGGTGAAGATAATCCATTGGAATTGTCAATTCACCAAAAATAAAGAACTCTCACTTATAGACAACAACAAATCCCACATTTTAACAGAAGTTAAAATTGGTGGGAAAAATCACAAGTAAAGATTAGGCAACATGAAAGTTAGTGCTGGGCAAAGCTGGAGGATCTGAGTGTCCCCTAAATAAGCACCTGTCTGATGCAGAGCTGAGGGGCACTTGATTCAGGAATACCCTACTTCCACTGAGGATGTTACCCGGTGTAACGACATATGAGAACTTTTTTCCATTTTTTCAGACACAACCCAACTAGTATCACAGGAAAATGAAAAGTATTCATTGGGTATCATGGGAAAAAATGAAGAAAAAGAGAGTGTGTGTTTCTTACAACAAAATGACCACTCATGCACATTCAGTCATTTCACTTTTCAAAATGGGAGTGAGTGAGCATTTCACCTTTCAAAACAGCCCCTTTTGCAGATGAAAAATTCCACACTGTAATGCTACTGCCCAATTCACTAGAAAATTTCTCCTAAGAACCTATATATTCTTCAGGAAGTTGATTTGTTGGAATCCAATGGTCACCAAGTGTCATAAAGAGACTGCAGAAGCCTCAACCAGTTGTCCTCAGGGGAGCAAAATTCTAAACATCCAAGTGCATTTAGATCACTATACCAAGTACTGAATAACAACATACTGACCTCACTCAACCAAAATTCAAGCAGGGTCACAAATCTAAAAACCTGTTTGTGGAAACAATGTTTCTTGATAGAAAATTGATATTCATGTCACCATGAAGAGCAAGAACGCTCTTTGGGTGCAAATTATGCATTTGAAGTCAGGAAGAACAACAACCCACCGGGCACAGACTGAAGGTAGCTCCTAAATCTAATTGTTCTAGACAATATGGAGATGAAAACTCATCAGAGTCCAAGTGTCAGATTTATGGTCATCATTAGTGTTAGCTGAAGAAGACAGATGAATTGTGGCATCTGTACCTCTGAGCAATCTCCAATATGTGTGCGGTAAACGCCTTGGTGGTGGGATTTACCATGGGCTTTACTGGAATAAGGCCCCATGCAATGGAGAGCCAAGTGTAGGCCTGAATCTGGCAAGGCTTGCTGTTGAAGGCTTTACTGAGTGCAAAGACCTTTTTGAATTATTATTTTTCCCTCTTGATATCCACTGGATATCGCGGAAAATTATTGAAAACAGGCATTTCAAGAAACGGAATGCCTGCATCCTGCTTGCATCCTACATGCATCCTTCCTGTGTAGGATGCAGTGTGTAGGATGCAGGTGGCCATTATGTTTTCCAAAATGCCCACCCTTCATGGAGGAAAGATTACACACAGTAATGCAGCCTCCAACTACACTAAAATCTTCAATGGGGGTTTTTTCTGAATGAAAGAGAGACTCAGGCATGATACCAAAGTGTTAAAAGATTGATCATTTTACAAATAATTGGTCAACTAAAACTGAAGAGTCTTTAATTTCCCTGCCACCTTAATAAGTGAAGTTAAACTACGATTGCTTATTGATGGCAAAACAGATGTTCAACTACAATTCATGTCCAAGACTTGTCACCCCATGCGTGTCATGCATAAAAAGTTGTCATGATCAGCTAGCTGTTGCAGAGCAGCTCTTTAGTGTGTGTTGTACCCTACCACAAAGATAATAAAGCAACTGCCCCCATGAAAGGTGCCTTGCTCTGAGAAGTTCTTATGTTTAGCTAGCTACAGAAATGTCATCAAAACATGTGTGAAAACAGTAGTTGCAAGGATCTGAAACATGGACACAGACCCACCATACCAAAGATTCATATGCAACCATTCAGACATGGAAACCTCCTCAGACATCAGGCCTATGTGAATCTTTGCTTATCTGTCACTGTAAACCAAACCAAAGATGTATCCAAATTTGGGCTCCACTTTGCTGTGCACTCCAATCATCAATTGATGAAAACAATGAACTTAGTCTATGAAAATTGAGTTTCATTCAAATGAAAACATAGAATAAATGCCATTACTTGCAATTTGCATTGAATAGATTTTTTATTCAATTGAATTCGATTCAGGTTTAATTGAATTGAATTCAAAGTCCTAACTCCAATTCAAATACATTGAATTGAATTGAAATATATTGAATTACATTCAAATTCCATTGAATTTCAATTCTATTCTATTCAGCAATTAAATTTAATTATGATTCAATTGAAAACATATGAGACAGAAATTGGTGGAGAATATTGAAAATCTGTTTGTGAATAAGCCAGCGCCAGAGGCAAGGTTGAAGCAACTAACCAAAGTGCCATACTATCTTGTTACAGTATACTTCTTTCACAACCAAATGCAGCATCAAAGAGCATGAAGTCTTTAGGCAATTAACAATTCATTCAATAGGCAGACACCTCAGCACACCAGTTACAAAAATGTTTAAAATACAGAGTGCTCTGAGTCAAAGCAGGCATGGCCTAGCAGAGAAGATATAGATCTGCCATCAAATAGGTTAACTGCAGTCTGCAAAAAAATATGATGACTGCCTATTGTTAAATAGTTCCATCTCAACATATTTCAAAAATTGCAAGCACTTTTAAGGTATTATGCTGGGAATGGTTGGGCATTGCAGATGAACAGGTGGTCCCTAGAAAAAATAATTAAGTTTATGAGTGGCAAGGAGAATTGAAACTGTCAGTACACCTTTGAAGGCAAATCGTAATACCATGCTTCGAATTTTGTATACCCCACAGCATGGCCCTGTAGAAGCTTCCCTGTCTTGGATCTCACATCCAAAAGTCAGACTGGACATCCTTATGCTTTCTCTCTTTTCAGTGCACACTGCTATCAGAGGATTTTTCACTACCGCACACAAAGTATAATTCATGAAAAACCCATCAAGAGATTCCACATGGAAATGACCCAATCCACCCACCTAGATTATTAAGCTCAAGAAAAAAAGTATTCAAGAAATTTCTTGAGTCATCAGATACAAAATGGTGCCTAGCACAGTGTGAAGCCTGTAACACACCTGAGTCTTGCCTATCTGTTCACCTCACGAGGTGTAGTCTTAGGAGGAAGTTTGAAATCCAGCTGTGAGACAATGTCATAACCTGTGGACATGAGTTAAGTCCCTGATCGGACTGCTCCACCATAGAAAAATTTCTCGTCCCCCAAAAAGAAAAGTCACAGATCCCAATAAACAGTAATGTGTGATGTTGGACTATAGTGCAGTATGATTGCAATGGTATGGAGGTACTTGAAGCAGAAAACCTTGACCATCCTGTAACTTAGGTCTCAAAAGAGCACACAAAAATCCATTTCATTTTAATGATCCAATTATAGGCAACAAAAAAATTCAGCTTGCTGTGCACAAAATTCAACAAAAAAAAGGGTCCATCCTTCCAAGTATTGAAAAAAACTTGACAGTACATTGAACAGCTTAGATTATGCCAATCTTGTTAGCAACATCTAGGGCATCATAGTCTGCTGTCAATCTCACGTATGCCTTCTTCAGTCCATCAGGCCTGAAATAAAAACCCCAATCAACCATCCCACAAGACACAAAAACAATGAGAAAATTTTATTTTCTTAAGGCTGTCAGTAATTGAAAACCTTGTGCCAAATTAGGTACATACAAAAGGAGGAGGTGATGGCTGCTGGCAGGGTGGATAAAAGAGGAACTAGAAAGGGAAAAACACAAAAGTGGGCTACAGATTGCATAAATCCAAATAACAGCAAGGTGACCAAAAAAATAGTGTGAAGTTCATGCTGCACTGTGTCATGCTATGGCAAGGATTTTCCACTGAGAATGTATGAGGATGGAAAAAACTGTGCAGATCACAAGGGGAATGAGGATACAGATTACACATAGCAAGGACAATCCTAAACTTCCTTCAAGACACACTTCATTACAAAAAATGAAACCCAGCTTTTGATTAAACACCATATAACCATGGAAAAGCACATCAGTTCAGGACCTAACCCTCCATATCTTTCTGGGGAAAAAAATGTCTCACAAGAATCAAGAAATCTCCGTCCTCACGATTAAGATAAGGAAATGCAAAGTTAACAAATCTTCAACGAGCCACAGAGAATTCCAAGGAAGGAAAGAAAAAAATAGAGAACAAAGAACCGAAAAGAAAAACACGAAAAGGATCCCAAAAACACACACACACACACACACACACTAAAACACACACTAAAGCGGCATAATGAACAGTACCAGTCTCACAACTCTTCAGGAATAATCCACGGTAGCATGTATAATAGTGACTTCTCTAAGACAACTTACCTACTGACTTCATCAGCTCCCTGCAGCGGGCACAGGCCAGTGAAATCACTAACCTGCGTACCGATTTTCTTTTGCAAATCCGGAAGAAACGAGAAGACTAAACCATGCTACTGCCTAGCAACAAACGACAACACAAAGAGATAACAAAAAACGGAAAGACACAACAGGATAGAAAAAACACACAGAAAGGGACAGCAAGGAAGAACAAAGACCAGGAATAGGTCAAGAACCTCCTCCACAAGAAAGTAGAGCACACATACCTGATCAAGGTATTGACCTTCTTTGTCTGAATGTCGTACATCTTCTTGACGGCGTCCTTGATCTTCTTCTTATCAGCCCGAACATCGACGATGAATACCAAAGTGTTGTTGTCCTCGATCTTCTTCATGGCCGACTCCGTGGTAAGCGGGTACTTGAGCACCTCGTAATGGTCCAGCTTGTTCCTGGGAGGTGCACTGAGGCGCGGGTACTTGGGCGTGCGCGCTCTCTTCAAGGTCTTCGGCCTGTGAAACGTCACGGAGGTCCGCTCCTTCCTCCATTTCTGCTTCCGCACCGCCGCCGTCTTCAGGGACTTGGCGGCCTTCGTTGCTTTCACTACCTGGGGCTTCGCCGTCTTCGGAGGTGCCATGCTTGCCTACTCGGAAAACAAACTCGCCGCCAACGGAATGCTTCGTCGCAACGGGCGAGACGACAAAAGAGCTAGTTTACAAAAGCTTCGAGTTTTTACAAAGAGCCGCTCGGTCGGCGCACCATGCGCACCAAACCCTAACTCCAAACCCTAAGACTCTATCTTTAACTAAAACTCCTTTTCTTTCTCAATTTACGGCCCTGATCAGCGAGATACGTACTCGTCTTTACTGCACAATCCTTGACAGCCCCTCGCGCGCCCGGTCATGGGCTTCAAGCCCTAATTTTCAATCCATGCCGTCAGTTGTTTTGTCTTTTACTCACGGGCCATCTCTTTCTGTACGTATGGCCCCGATCAGCAGATTTGCACCCCTCTTTACCCGGTCAGGCTGTTTCACTGCACGTTGAGTTTTTCATCTTTTTCCCCACATCTAACGGCTCACATCCATTCTCGCGAACTGATTCTCTTCCATCCATGGCCCAGATCGACCATAAACCTTGTCTTGGGCTGTGATCGTTTGCCTGGGTATATTCTGAATCGAACGGCTCCAAATATTTCTTTCTTCAAATATATAGTCAAAATTTGCACAAATTTGATGATCCGGAATCAGTGTTTTCTTTTAAGGATTTTGTGATCTAGTCATCAAAGTGGCAATCGTCCAGAAAATAATTTAGCCAAATATGGCTACATATTAGGTATGAAAGTTTTTTAAAAACAGAATCTTTTTATATTTTTGAATACCTTAATGGAACTTACCTTTAAAATATGGCAATTTGGAACTTCTTTTTTTAGAAATACGATAAATTTGGGTTTTTTTTCCATGAAAAATCCTTTACATAAGTCGAAATCATATTTTTCAAGTCGAAATTTGGTATGAATTTGCTAGTACAAAAAACATCACCCAAAATAATTAAGGTTTTTTTTTTTCAAGATTTTGAAATGGTAATTTTTCACAAAAAGGAGGGCTTAGCCAATTTTGTCTCCAAGGTAGAAAGGAAAGTTTAAAATTTGGAACCTTGTCATATTTTTTGCAACTTGCTCTAATTATGGCAATTTCGAAAACAAATTCAAAATATGGCAACTTTGCCCCATTTTTTCCCAAAAGATTCCTTTGTCTGAATTTTTGTCACTTGTTAAAGAAACTAAAAGGTGGGCATTGTGTTGCGTATCATTAATTTTGATACCCATCAATATCCATGTATTAATATATGTGTTTGTTTTGTGATCACACCTTAACCCTTCCAAACCATGGGCCGCTAGTTATGTTTTTTTTTGTACCATTTGAAATCTTTTGGTGAACTAGAGCAATGTGCATGATGGTGGTTTCATAATTTTTTAAACCATAAAACAAAGTTTATTGAATTTAAATGATTTTTTCATTAATTAAAATTAATTCATAATTTTTTTTAAGTAAAAATATATAACATATTATTAAAGGGTAGAAATCTCTAGACTAGTTAGTACAATAGGCATCCTAATAATTAATAACGATAGACTTACTGTCCCTTACCAAAGGGGTGATGCTAGTATGATTAAAAAGCTCATGTTAATGAACGATTGGGAGTAATCTACCCAATCATTGAAGAGATTTTTAAGAAAGGATTAGGATAAGGGCCTTATTTTCATGGTGTCAATGTGAGCCTTGTGTGACTTTGTGGAAAAGAAGGATTAAAAGAAGATTTGAAGGAATTATATGGCATTTCATACTTTGTAATTAGTTGTGAGAATAGAGGACTCTCTTGGAAATGTGTGTGTAACACTAAAGAAGATATAATAGTGGGATATGTATTTGTATTTGTGTGTGATTTTAATGGAAAATGGTTGAAAAACTTTTATGTGTTTTGTGTGCATTAAGATATGTGGTAGGTACTATAGTTTTTTTATTATACAATGTGTTGTTGCTTTTTTTTCATAGTAGTTCTATGTTTTTTTTTAAAAAGAAAACAAAATTATATACTATGTGGTGACATTTGGAGTAATGTGTTATTGGTTGCCATAAGAAGCTAGTTGTTAATATATAGCAATAGGAAAAGGGGGAACACTTGAAAATCAAAGTATACATACCAAGTGGGACTGTTACAAACAGTAGGCAATAGCCATGAATGGGTTTAGCTTACTATAGATGGTACGTAATGTTGGGAAGGCATTCCAAGGTTACTACAAATGGTAGGCAAGGTTACCAAAGGTGACGCGCTCCCAAGTTCCTAGTTAGACCCAAGATGGGTCTAAGTTTTTTAACAGCGAAATTGTGAAGAACTCGGGGCACGTTCCTAGCTCTCAGCACTAAAAGGGGTAGAGGGGCGTGCTGAAGCTCCAAAATGAGACTAGGAAAAATGACAAGTGCTCCGAGATGAGACTAGGAAAAGTGACAAGTTTTACTTACTTACTCAAACCTGCATCAAACCAACCAACAAGTTGGTTAGTTCACTTTCTGGAGCACCTTTGGTGCTAGGACGAGCCACGGGCAACCCTGGATTCACAAGACTCACCACGGCCCGGACTTGGGGGAAGCCACCACTTTCCCCCATATAGTATATTTGGTGCCTCTCCACGACACCCACATCCGAATGGTTTTTTGTCCCGAGACTCCCAAGGAGGAGTCCCAAAAGTCTCCCAGTTTGGACTCCTAAAACTTTGTGAAGCCATAACTCTTTGTTTAGACCTCTGATTAGGATGAGGTCTGAAGCAAACCTATAGTTTTCTTTGAGAGCTTTCCAACAGTGTATCGCACTCCACCTACACGCACTAAAGTCTGGTCGATTCTCGACTTTTAGTGGTCGGGAGTTAAACTGCCAATTTGATTCTCGACCCTTCTTTTTGCCATAACTTGTGCTTCAAATGCCCATGCAAGGCCATTTTCAACATTTACACTTCGACAACTTTCCAATGATATAAAAAACACCCAAATGCAAGGTGTTTTGACCCTTGCAATCGAATTTTGAAATTTCGGGAGTCCCGGAGGATTCCCAAGTCTCAATTTCGGGAGTGTGAATTTCATTCTCACACTCTCTCAAAGTAAGGTTGTGACAAAAGGCTTTACAAACATTATTAAGGTGGGACAGTAGTTGTGAAAGGCTTTTAAACCCACTAGGGCAACATCTAAAGGCATTGAAGGTATTACAGAGCCTTGAAAAGTAGTCACTCCATGTTCATTCTCATTTCCCATGTTGCCCTTCTACACTTCTTCCTTTGGCACCACTAGAATATCCTTTAGATAAGATGGTAAAATGTTCTTAGACAACAAACCTTCTTACCTTCTTCTTTTGTTCTTTGTGTGATTTTTTTCCTTATTATTTGAATAGTTGTAATGAAGTAAGCAAATGATGGGTAATTGTTTTTTTAATATGTTGACCTTGTTCCCTCGATCTTACCTACTAGAGGATGGTAATGATCGAAGGCTGCAATTTCACCCCTTTACACATATGTACCAAACAAATTTTTGTTATTACTTGTGAGTACATTCAATTAGTAGAATATGAGCATTTTATTCCTTAACTCTTGTATTATTTGCCATTTGTCCACTAAATCATGCATCTTCATATTATGAATGGAAGCCTTCTTTGGACACTAATTATTCCCTTATAAAGCAAGTTTGTTTAACCTTCTCCTAGGATGATTATTTTATTTCAAGATTCATGTGCCTTTAGATTTTTTATTTTCATCTCTTAGTCATAACTTAAATATGATTTATTGTTTAACTTAATAAATAATTGACTATCAAGTTCATATATCTTTGTGAACTATTTCACAAGGTTTATGAGACAATGGTATTGGGTGTCAAGAAATCATCAATAACATCAACACATGATGTGCAAAGTTAAAAGCATCATAAGAAATCTACTAAGCCCATCATATACATTGGGTTAGGAGTAATCAATTTATATTTTATTGGGATCATGTGAAATGTTAAACATGTTATATTGCAAGATCATAAGAATTATCGTCAATTTAGGTTTCTTGTTTTGTTTTTATTGTTTTATTTACATATCAAGAACTATCTAAGGATTCAATTTGCATTGCTTAATATTTGTATTTCAAATTATGACATTTATTAGTAATTTTTGTTTTCTAATTCCAAAATCTCATATGCATAGGTTACAATGGAAAATCCATTCGCCACAAATTTTGATGACCTTACATGTAGTGAAGCAAATTGTTGAAAGGCACTAAAACAACTTCTTTTACATGTTCTAGTTCATTATGCAAGTGATCCACCTTTAAAAGAAAAATCTTGATTTCCTTTCCAATTTCAAAATTACTAAAACTAAAAAAATTAATGAATATAGGATATTGAAATTTGATGCAAACAAATTATGATTTAATATAAAGTGGCTGAAATATGTTTATATTAACAAATAAAGTAATAATATGGTGAAGGAAAAAAAAAATCCTTCAATGAATACTCCCCCACCCCTACCCCCAAAATTGCCAAAGAGTATTTTCTTTTACAAACCATTCAATCAAAAGGTTTAATTTGGCTTTCAATTTTTGGAGTAAAAAAAAACTAACCTAATTTAGGACTCTTCCCAACCCATGTCCATTCTCTCGTGTTCTAAAACATTTTTTAAAAACATTTTGGAACTTGGTAATTGTCTTTTTTCCTTGGGAGGGGTTTTGGTTGGGCAACCTTTTGTTTTGTTTTGAGGGGCATGGGTTTTGGGTGGGCGGAGGAGGGAAGGGATGGGGGGTGTTCGAATGGGGAAATGTTTATATTATTGTTTTATGTTTGATGCATGTGCGTGTATTTTTGGAGGGAGTTCCTGGTTTATTATGTTCCAAACCAATATACATAGAAAAGTTTTGTTGCCCAAAATTCTCAACATTTTAAAAGTAAAAAGTTGAATTGGATGTTGGAATGCTTAGTTTTGGGTTAAGAATAGGGGCTAAGTCTATGCAAGGTGCCCAAAAACAATAAAGATTCCTTTTCATTTGTTTGCAAATATTTGAAAAGGCATTCATCTTCTTCATATGGCTACCTTTTATCCCCTCCCTACCTTTTATCAATCATTTGTTGTTTTTGACATTGTTTGAATTTTTTCATCTATAGAATTATCCAAATTGTGCATGTTATTGCAAACACAACTACAATTTATCAAGAATGAAGGAAGGAAGAAAACACTAGAAGAAACTACATATTTTCGATATTAGTTTATGACTAATTTTTAGTTGCGAATGACATGTGCAACTAATTTTCAATCGCAAATGACATTTGCAACTAAAATGACTTGTAATTGCGTTGAACAAGTTGTATGCAACAAGTTTGCAAATGTTGATGTCATGATGATGTCATTAAACAAACAATGCACAAAATATATTTGAGTTGATTGTATTTTTCATATGTTGACCAATTTTTAATGACCAATGTCATGCTACCATGTAACATATTCAATAAATATTAAATAAATCAAATTTATTAGCAATTTTTTATCTCATTCATTTATTTTTTAAAGTCTTTGATTCATACACATGAACAAATAATTTTGTGCCTCGTGGCAACATTTATGGTTTTTGAAACATTTAAAATAAAAATAGGTCCATGTAAGGAAACTTGGGGTAGGTTGGTAAATAAGGTGGGTGGGTAGGTGAGTAAGTAGGCCAGGTAGGTAAGTAGATTGAAGTAGATAGGTAGGTAGTTTTAAAATTTTTTTAAAAATTTAAATTTTTTTATTGTGGATTTAACCAAATTAAGGTTGAGCTTCTTTAATTGGTTCATCCCATTTGGCAAATCTTGTATATTTTAATGTTTATAGTGCATCTAGTTACATAATTGACACATTTGAAAGGGAAACCAAACAATATGAGATAAAAAATCTAGTCACAACCTAGTTGCAAACTATTTACAACTAGGTTGTGACTAGGATTTTTATCCCATACAATTTTATTTCCTTTTCGATTGTGTTAACCACATAAGTAAATAATTCACTAATTAATCAACTAACTCAAAAATTAACTAACTAATTCCTTAACTTCCTAACTACCTACAACCTATTTACTTACTACTTATGTATTACCTACCGATAACCTACTTATTACATATTTACCTATTAATAATACTATGTAATAATAACATCAAATATTAATTACTAGTTATTATCAATTAAATAATTAATTAATAACAATAATAATCCATCGTTAATTAATATGAATGATCAAGTATTAAATATTTATTATCACGTAATATCAATTAATTAATAACTAATTATATTTTATTAACTCGTATTTAATTTTAATGACTAATTAATTAATTAATAAATTGATTTTTGTGTTGCTTTGTAATACCAATGACAATCAATTGACATAAAATAAAAATATTAATAGATTCCAATCTATTTAAGTAAATAATTTAAGACATATTTGGTTAACAAAAATTGGTAATCCATAATCATATAAATTACCCATGAAATTATTTTCATTTTCATTAATTTAAAAATACGATATTTCATTTTCACCTACTAAAAAATTAACATTTTTAACACCCATGATGTCTTTTTTGATATTTTTCATTACCTTAAAAATCAATTTTTGGGTGCCTTTCAAGTGTCCCTCGATAACCTTCCTATGCTTCCCAATGATCCTTGGTTTATTAAACATATAAATATAAAATATTTTCAACCCTAAAGCCCACAACATCCCCTATGTATTTCTCAATGTCCTTCAACATTATATCCAATGCCTTCAATCTTCAATGTTTTGATGCCTTCTATTACTTTAAAAAAAGAAAATTTTCATGTTCAACTTAACCCCCTTGGTGTTTCCAATGTGATTTTCAACACCCTTATTATTTCTTGTTGTCATTTTGTTGTTCCTTGTCAACATTCCTATCTTTTTTTTCTTCTCTATTTTTCAACATCCATAGTGTTGTTTAGGTGTCTTTTTTTTGTTGACAAATTTCAAGTCATTCTCAAACCAAAACATTGCACTAATTTGATTTTTGACTAATTAAAGATGTTGAAATTTGAAAATGTTTGTTAAATTGACATTCTATCTTGGGACCTTTCAAAAACTTGGCCTAACAACAAGCATAATGGTTTAAAAGCTCAAAAAACTTTGAAATGATGGGTCAAATTTTCATTAATTCTACATGCGATCAAAGTTGAAATGAGCAATATATTCAATTGATGCAAAAAGAGAAAATAATTAGAAGGATAAAAAAATGTTTGCCTATTTTAATGAAAGGGTGGCTAAAAGACACAATATGAAATGTCTAATTGCCAAGTCTTGTGTGGAAATGATATTTAAAAGATTGTCAAATGCCACTTCCCACTAAATATTAATGAATTTGATGTTTAAAATAAATTTATTATATCTAACCAATTTCATAAACATGACATTGATAAAAAATAATGTAAATTTGTCAACTTTGATAAATTTTTTTGATGGATATATCATTTTCAATGTTGATTTGAATATATTTGTAATTTTGATTTTAAAATGTCTATTAAAATATTACAGAAAGTTGAAATTTAATGTTTTTATGTTTTCATATGTGATTTATTTAATACAAATGATAAATGTAAAGTTATTATATTATTATTCATTTTGATTTAAATAACTATTAAATTAGAAATACCAAAAACTCAGTTATTCAAACATATTGATAAATTAGTTTTTAAATTATAATTATAATGAAATTTCATATTGACTTATTTGTAAATTTGATTTTCAATACAAACCAAAAGCTACAAACATGTTAAATCTATTGTTACCACTTGATGGGATTATGAACATTATGAAAATCAATAAATATCAAATCCAATAAAAAAAATGTGTGGATGTAAAGTGTGGTTTAATGGTTTGAAATACACCAAGACATGTTATTCTTTACATTTGAAACAAAATGTTGAAATTAAAAACATCTAAGACAATTTGTAATCATGATGTATAAGTTGAAATCTTTAATCATAATTTAATATTCATCTTTCAAAAAAAATGTAATATTGAATAAGGTTTAGGGTAACCCTAAACTTTAAAATGTAATTGTTAAATGAAAAGATGAAACAAAAATGTACTTGAATGTGAATCATGCATTCTTAAATAATAACATGTAGAAAATAATCTCAAAGTTTTCAAAACCTTAGTGTGATATATAATGATAGTAGGTTGAAAAACATGTGATTTATGATTAACATGCAATTACTTTAACCAAAATATTAAATCTTTCAGTAATGTAAAATTTGAAATCAAAAGTTAGATTTTGAACCTATTTCAAAACTACATTAAAAAAATGGGAATGTTTTATGATTTAAAAAATTAAAAACATCAATGTTTATGGTTTCACAAGTTTTGGCCATTTCAATTTGCATTCAATTTACAAATATTGATGATTTGCCCACAAACTAAATCACTTATTTCACAATTCCAAGACATGGCATTTACGACTACATTTATGATTACAAAATTATCATAAATGCCACTAGTTGCTAGTTCATGGTCACAATCATAACCACCATTATGACTACACTTGTGACTACAAAATATTACACTACACATTATATATTTGCTTAAAATTGGTGAAATCAAGTTACATATAGATAAATTTGAATAAATTTGGATTAATTTTGCTAAATAAAGCTTTGAAAGGTATTTTGGTTGAACTAAGGCCAAACTAAGCTAAATTGAACTAATTAATTTAACTTTGGTTAAACTTGGCGAAATTTAGAGGTTGTTAAAATTGGTACATTTGGTTAACCAAACTAAATTAGTTTACATATGTTAAAGTATGGTACATTAAACTAAAATAAGATTAATTAGAATAAAAGAAACTAAGTTATTTGGTTAAATTAGCCTTAAGTAGGTTAAATTAGGTTAAACTAGGATTGAACTAAATTAACTTAAATTAAACTAGGTTTAGATTAACTCATAATAAAATATATTAAATTATACTAAATTAGATTTTTTTTGAATTAGGTTAAATTGAATTAAATTAGGCTTCCAATATAAATTTGATTATGTTGATATGTATTTTAATTTTTTTTAACTTAGTCAAATAAAGTCAATTAATTATGTCAATATGGTTACATTAGTCATGTAGTCATATATGTAGTCATAATTTATGTTTAGTTGTAATTATAGTCATATTTATAGTCACATACTCACAATTATAACTATAATTGTCAAAATGATTGTGACTCAAGTCCATTTATGACTACATGACTATTTTGAGTAATAGTTGCAAATTGCCTTAGTCATAGAAATCACATTTTAACATAATGTTTAAATCTTTTTCTTTTTTTTTCCCCCTTCTTGTTAAGCTTGTATGCCAACAAGTCATTCATCTTCCCATGCATTTAATTGAATTAATATCACACATCAAGAGAAAATTATAACATCCACTACATATTAAAAAACACACATGATTGAATAGATTCATAATATTTTCAAAATTATCTAAATAATTTTGATTATTACAGTATAAATGAAAATTCAACACATGTTTATAGAATAATTAATGAAATTTGAAATTTTCATGTTAAAAAATTTTATTTTTGAATATTCCAATAAACAATGTATTTTCCTTCAAATTTTTTTTGAATAAATAAATTTGAAAATTATAATATTTTTGCAAATAATGTAATTAGCATCAAAGATGCCAAGGTATTACATTAATAAATAAATTGAAAATATAAAAATGACACATGCTTAAAATAAATTATGCAATAAACAAGATGAATTTTTTGTTTTAAGAAGGTCATATTTGCAAAAGGGACAAGGATCATCAAATGAATTTTTTAAAACATACAAATCATTTTATCTCATGAAATCATCATTGTTTTATAATAACATTTTAATTTTCTATCCTATTTTGTAATGTCAATAATAGTTCAAAAATTTTCTATTAGTTTCAAAGATATTCTAAATTCATATAGTAAGATATCATTAATTTTTATATTCTAAGTTTATTTAGGATTTATCATCAAGCAATGACATTTATAATGAAGATAATGCATGTTGGTCATCTACCCATATAATTAATTATATGCAAATTGAATTTTTAATTAATGAATTTTCAAAAGAAACTAATGAAAGGATCGCTATTGATGACTTAATTGATGCAAACTTAATTGATCTTGAATATATAGAATGATCTTTTTTATTCAATGAAAATTCATGCAAAAAGCTTTCCATATATTTAGGATAGGAATATTTGGATAGTGAAACATATCATTAACTCAATATTTTGTTAATAACCATTAATTTTGTCATTAGACATGCACAAAGATATTTTAGTTTATTTATTCATATTATGCATGCAATCATGTAACAATGATAAAATGGCATTTTGCATGTATAATTTGTCTTGTAAACATTCATAAAACCTTATTCAATTTTTCTAGAGATTGATTTTAGGAGATAAAAAATGTTAAATGTGAATTTCAAAGATAACATCATTCACAAATATCCTCTTCAACCATTATTTGATCATTTTTTTTTGTATTATTATATTTTCAAATGATTTTATTTTTGGTTTCATCTTGGTTAAGTAATTTCACAAATATGTAGGTTTTAAATGCTTAGGTGTTTTTTTGTAAAGGTACAAATGGGTTGATATCATAGAGCATGCATTATATAATAATGATATGATGCATTTAATCCAATTATCATAGCACGTCATAATAATTTTGTAACCAAAATTTTTAAAACATAGGAAAAGCATTGAGGAAAATAATACATCTTTCCTTTTTTGGTTCATTAATTCTTTCAATAGTTCTTTTCACATAATGCACACATAATGAGGTGAACATCACTTGGTGTTTAACACTTTAAGTAAATGCAAATCACAACGAAGGAGAATAAATATTTTCATGCCCAAACATAGAAAAATCATTTCATGTTCATATGTCAAAGACATGAAATGTTGAAATAACCTTGAGAAAGATGAATTTTAGCCAAAGAATAATGATGATATGATGCGATGTGTAACATGCAATAAATCCTCCTTATTTGCACGAAGATTAAAAACATTGGAAAACAAGGAAACAACAAATATCATTGTGGAACAAGAAAAGATTTTTAAGTGTTGTTGAAATGAAAGACACTAATTCCTTCCTATATAATATTGAAATCCATTCAATGTATTTGAATACATATAAATTCAATTCCAATTCAACAATTGTATTCAAATTCAATTAAAGACAAATGGCATGCAAATTGGCGGAAAATGTATTCAATATCTTCTTGTGAATATGTTGTTAGAAAAAACATTCAATACACAAATATGAAAAGGCACATTTCCCCCTCTTCACTTGGGAATGAGTTAACAAATTTCAATTTGGAATTGTCCAATGTACGACAACTTGAGGAACCTATATTGTCCTATGCAAACCATCTCCGATGAATCATTGTCATTGGAATTATAGTAATTAATATGAATTTATTGAATATTATAATTTAACTAGTTATTAATTAATTAATATTATAATATTAATATTTTAAATTCTTAATTATTTAATTAATGACTAAATATTTATAAATAATTGAAAATATTAATGAAGATAAATGAATATTAAATTTCAACTAGTTATTAACCTTCCCTTCAAGTGTTTTCCAAGGATTTGTTACTAATTCCCAAGTGCATCCACATTAATAGGAGCCACATTGGCACCTTTTGACTAGTTATTTGATTACTTATTCTTGTAATATTTTGGATAAATGTCTTAAAATTTCTTTTGATATTAAAAAAATACTATTATGTTGGGGTTTATATTAAAAATTAGGAAAAAAATGTCATTTTCAAATCCTTTGAAATCATGAAACAAGTCTTTTTATGCTTAAAAACACTAGTTACAATGTTTCAAAAATGTTTTTGCATACTTTTTATTCATTCATATAATTTGGAACTTATTCACAACATGTTCCCATGATATATTATGAATGTTGTTATATAACTAAATCCAACCATTTCAATACCAAATTAAATTACTAATGAACAAGACATGAAAAACCAAACACTTGTTACACATGTTGTGGTTCCTATTAGTGTAGATGCACTCACCCAACAACCTTCAACATAAGTGGATCTAGAGGGGTTGGTAGGTCCTTGGTTATACATTTATGCATTCCCATTTTGCAATGCATGGGGTCATCATGGAATGACATTGAATCATAATGATTAACTATAATTAAACCTTTAAATTTGATTGTTGTTTTGAGCTTCCATGGATGAAACCATCATGGATAAACATAGACAAACATTTGTCATTGGAAATATATCAAAGAATAATATTTGTGGAAATAAATTGGAGGAATTTCCATAAACAAACACAAAGTATTACACCTAATTGCCCACACAAGTCATTACATGCTTTAGCCAATTATATAATATTTGCAATTTTGTCATAAGTAAAATCATCCTTATTTATTATGACAATCCTTGTTGCCAACTAAATGGATGCATATTAGAATGTTTTCAAATTTATACCTAGTCATATAGTTGATAATGATAGGGGTGTAGAAAAGATTAATAGATTTGGATTAATAACGAAACCTATTGTGTAATATTTCATTGATGCCATCGCCAAATTTTTTATGGTTGTTTATTTTTTGAAAAGTAGCTTAACACAAGTAGGGGGGAAATGTCTATGCATGATGATGCATATACTTTAAAATATCCAATATTTAGATTCTTATCAACACAATTGTCAAGTCCTTTAAAAGTTTTTTGGGGGGACAAATTTCATGGCATGAAGAGTGGGTGCCATTACTAATTCTTTTGAATGTTATAGAAGATGTGTGGATTGTTTTGAGTGTTCCAAAAAATAGCCCAAAAATATTTAGTTAGGGGTTGAATGTACATGACCAAAAATTAATGTCCCAAGCTTTGGAGTTGCAAAATTTTGAAGTGGAAAAGTCATGGTGTTTATTTAATTTAGTTGTCTAATCACCATTCCTTTTTTTAAAAACATGTTGAGTTGGTTGGAGAAGCTAGTTATTTCCCTCACATCTCTTTTTGATATTGTCGTGACACGTAATGTCGTGACGTACGGTGTTGTAAGGATGTAAATACGTACTAAATTCTACTAAACAAAAAAACTAAAGCTAGTCAAAGGTATAAACTAATCAACTAAAAAGAGATGCATGCACACATATATATACAATGCACAAGGGAGGCTGAGATGAAATTCTCATGTATTGAATTACAAAGAAAGAAAAAAATGAAATGTATGTAGATGGTGGCCGTGTAATGGCCACCGTGAGCATCTAGAAATCCTAGCTTATTACGGAGGAAACTCTCCTGACAAAGGAATTTTAGAAAAACTAAAAGGAGAAAGAAAAGGTTGGGCCTTTTATACTGTCGCCAACAAATTGAAACCCTAAGTACCTAACAACATGCAGTCGCCTAAGATCGTACATTAACCCTAAAAGCGCACATGGGCATGCCCGTAACTGGCCATCATGTATGAGGCCATGTACGGGCATGACAGCTGTCGTGACGTGTAGTGTTGTGACGTACGGTGTCGAAAGGATGTAAATACGTAATAAATTATACTAAACAAAAATACTAAAGCCAGTCAAAGGTATAAACTAATCAACTAAAAAGAGATGCATACACACATATATATACAATGCACAAAAGAGGTTGAGATGAAATTCTCATGTATCCCCCCCCAGACTTGAGCCGAAAAAAACATGGCATGGTTTGAGTAGGAATCAAGGTGCTGTAGGAGAACATGATGAACAGTACCAATTGTCGACGGGAACTTAAGTGAGCTTTGGCTTGAGGCAGAAAAGATGGTATCCACCATTACAGTTGTCACAAAGCAGCATCTGATCAGCATCGTCCGTCCTCTGACATACCTAACATGGATAATCAAGTGGAGGAATCCAAGTTGCCGTGATGATGGTAGGATCCAAGTTCGGCAGGTGGCATGGCGCATAATTTTTGGAATGATCTCGAATTATGCGTCTATTAGCTCCTTGTAGCTCCAACACACCTGAAGGCCTGATCACCTTAATCCTCAAGATAGTGCGACCGAAAAAAATGTCTAAAGTATCATTTGGTTGCCGCTGGAGATATACAAAATCACCAACATCAAATTGTCTCACCTTAGGTTTGTAATTGCCACCTCGTGTGTGTGCATACCGTAAGGTGTTTCGATGTTGTGCAATGGACAAGTTTTCCATGGCCATGGGCATAACCCTCCTAAATAGAGTAGCCCTTTTTGCAATGTCCCTAGCCCAAGTGGCTGGGGAGTCCAAGTCCACAACCTGGTCCATTTGAGCAACAATGGAAGAGGGTGGATTGGGATGTTTCCCAAAAAGTAAAAAATAAGGAGAGAAATGAGATAAAGGGGCGTGTTTGGACATCCTGTAACCCATGGCGATGTATGGGAGGGCCAGGTCCTAATCCTCTTTGTTCTTAATGAGGCAAATCTTCCGAAGTCCCTTCTTGCACATTTGAACCATCCTTTCTACAAGGCCATCAGCTTGGGGATGATCTCTTGAAGTCCGACGATGGTCAATGAGAACATGGTCAAGTAGGTCTTGGAATTCTCCCCTGAATACTGATTCTTGATCAGTAAGGCACTTAGCACAAGACCCAAACCTACTTAGAACCTGTTGTAAGAAAGCCTGGCTGGTGCTGTGTGATGACTTTTTGGTAGCGCAACAAGCTCAACCCACTTTGAAAAATGCTCAATCATAATCATGATGTAAACATTACCCCTAGAGGTTTGTGGTAACTCTCCAGCTAAATCACATGACCAATGATAGAACATGCCCTGAATAGGGA
>Ga0116227_10006613_pt1 | contig 23349 bp, 25 predicted proteins | sample S1TSphgellanicum_FD_89693 | JGI IMG/M metagenome (GOLD analysis project Ga0116227, IMG submission 89693) | Host-associated microbial communities from peat moss isolated from Minnesota, USA - S1T2_Fb - Sphagnum magellanicum MG | ecosystem: Host-associated > Plants > Peat moss > Unclassified...
CGGACTAATTGCAACTTACATTGGGCCCAAAACCTCAAAATTCCTGTGTACTAACCTTCAAAAGTAAAAAATCAGTGGCCTTTCCCCTTCTATGCACCATTTTCGAACTCAACATTCAACCCCACAGTCCAGACCACACATCTTATTCAAAGCAGAACCTGTGCCATTTCTGTAACATAAAGATCTGATAACATCAGAGGCATGAAACCATACCTTGTTTTTCTTCAGATCTATCTTCATATTATGGTCACATGATTCATCATCATCTACGTCGCAAGAAACATTAGTATTGGTTTGCATTAATAATGTGAATATATCAAACCGATGTGGATGAATTATTATTCCATAATTTTCATATGATGGTGTGTTGAAAAGATCATGTAATGCAAACATAATGAGGTTCAGACAGACATTGCTTATTAAATATGGTGATTTATATTCCATTCATTTTTTTAATGATAGACCAATTGTTGCTTCATGATGAAGAAGCCGAGATAATATTGATTGGGTAGAATTGATATTGAATGGAACATTTATAATATTTCCTTTTATGTTATATTGTCCATAAACTTGGAATTGCTAAATTTGAACAAATGTTAAATGAGGTGATATTAATTGTTCTTTTAACTCATTTTATTTTTTTACAAAATCTATGTCATTGTTCAATCTAATATTTGTAAGAACTAAAAGCTTTGGTGTTTTACTTTTATTAAAACAATAATAACAACTTTTACAAAATAATGAATTTTTTCTCTTGAGGTGGAACATGTAAACATTTTTGAATCTTGGATTTTAATATTTTTCTTGTTTTTTTTAAAAAACACAATTGATGACAACACACACATGGACGAATGGGTGTATCCAAAATATTTATCACGATGAGGTGAAGGATTTTCCATTGTTGTCAAAATATTTTCATGTATTATATTTGAAGTCAATGTATTATGAACAATAATGATTGAAGATGGTTGTTCAATGTGCAATGGTTCCATAGGGTTATTGCGTCAATATGTCAAATTGTGGATTTTCACATGAATGTTGTTCAAGAGAATGTGTTTATGGAATGTCATTAAGGCCAACATTTGCATTTGTTGATGTTTCTATGTTGTTTAAACAAGAGTTAATAGTTTTTACAAGATTTACATTTTTTTTATGAATGTGACATAAATGAGAATATACTTGAATGAATCTTAATTCTAAGGTGGAATTGTTGATAAGAAATTTGTTTGCTATATATTTTTAAATGGAAGATGGAAATGCAGTCATTAAATTTTCTAATTTTCATTGTGCATGGGTTTCCAATGGAAATGTTTAGGTTTTTCAATCACATATTCATGTGATACTTCAGATTTTTGTTTTTGTGGGTGCATACTATCATCAATTCCATACAAAGATAGAGACTATTTTTGACCTTGTTGTTTAATGGACATTGTTGTTGGTTGGTTGGTATGTTTTCTTTGTGGTAACATGTTTTGGTCTACTTCCCATGAGGCATTGTAAAAAGTGATTGGGTCATAATGGCCATTTCTAGCATTTACCATGTCATCATGATAAAGTAATTATAATGTGCTATTGCTTATGAAATCATCACCCACTTGAAAGCATATCACACAATTGTTTTTTGACCAAACATATATGGGCCTATGTAAATAATTTGTCAAACAAAATATGGCACAATTATCATCCCATAAACCTCTAAAATTGGCACTTATGTTCATTTTTTGAATATAGGTTTGTAAAGAATTTATACCATAATTTTCATACAATAAAGAAACATTGAAATGAATATCAATCAATTCTTGAATTTGGGGGTTAATGGGTTATTGAAGGGACTGTGCAAAATGGGTCATGCATTGAGTTTAGAGTTGAAATGAAGTTTGGGAATAATGAAGTAAAAATGCTAAAGAATCATAAAAACAATCACCATGTGCAAAGAATATTTTTGAATTCGTTGAACATGGTGACCATGAAGCACAAGATTAATGTTCATTATGATGTCAATAAAAAATAAAGGAAAATTAAAATATTCTTGTGTTTATGTAACTTGATTAATGAGAGAAGCTTAATGTTTTTCAACAAAATAATACAATGATAAACCCAAAACAAAGTTTAAAATCAATGGCTAGAAAACTACTTAAATGTTTAATTAACTAATGTGTGAAGCAAAACCAAGAAAAAACAAAGGGAAGATGTTGAGGGGAAAAAGGAAAAAGGAAAAATAAAACCTAATCCGCAATGTTAGCTAAGGAATCATTGAGAAAAAAACAAAAAAATAAAGAGAAAAAAGGGGCAATGGCCCACGGCTAACTAGTTAATACATTACCAAATGCACTATTCACCAAAATGCCATTAATTTGGAGACATCAATTTCACAAAATAATTTTGAATTCTAATAATGGTATAGTTTTTGGGCAAGATAATGGAATATTGGCAAACACAAAAATTGGGGCAAAAAAAACCCCTAAACAATAAAGATAATATGGAGTGAGGTATATGGTGGTATGTTGGTATGTGGGTCTGTGATATGTGATATGTGGGTATGTGATATGTGATATGTTGGTATGTGATATGTGGTATGTTGATGTTGATATGTTGGTATGGTGATAGGTATTGAAAATGGGGATTTTTTGCCAATTTTTTGGTAAAAGTCAGAAATGAACTAAAAAATTAGCAATAAGGAAAAAATATGGTCATGTTGAAACTTTAAAGGTGTGGCCTTACAATATGTAGTGAAGACCTATCTACATACAAAAACAATGAACTACATATAAAATACAAAATATCTCTATGAAAGCAAAATCCCAAAAAAATTCAAACACAAAAAGAATCTCCAACAACTTCTCTAGCAACATCTACAACAACTTCTTGAGGTTGGAATTTCTTATTGTATCCAACAAGTTCCCCAATTGGACTCAAGTGGAAAGTACCAAAAACTTTCAAAACTCCAAGGAGTTCAATCATAGACACTATTTCATTAGAATATTTTGCCATAAAATCCTTTTCTTGTAGTTTGAACAAAGGTAACAACCAAGGAGTTTTGACATGGAAAATGCATGGTGGACCATTAACAACCTCAATTGTGGTATTGATGTGAATATCAAAAGCACATGTTACAACAACTTTATACAAATTGTAAAAATACACCCTTTTAGAGGGCTATCAGTAAATATCACCAAGTTTGCATTTGGAGCAAACTTGCTTATAGGGTAGAACGGAAGGATTTGTGATTATCAAACACTCATCAATTTATAAAAATAATTAGGTTTGGAAAGTTGAATATCTCAAATAAGATCAAATTATAATGTAAGAAAATTAAAATGAACTTGCTTTTTCAAGCATAAAAAGATAAAGTGGAAAATTTGGTCATGTAAATATTATATTTTGCTTCAATTTGTTGGTTGTTATGCACAAATTTATAACGAAAAAGGTTTTGTTGGTTTAAAAATAATTGAAGAAATGGTTGGTCATAAATTTGGAGAGTTTGCTTCTACACGAAAACCATCTTCCTCTAGGAAGAAAGCTTCACCTTCATTAAAATAAATCAATTTTAACATATTAAAGTACAATGAAAAAGAATAAAATGAGACTAACCTTGCAGGTTATGGCATAATTAGGTTTGATATGGGGATTGAAAGCTTATTTCAATTTTTTTTGCAATGAAGTTGATAACACTAGAACAATGATGGATGAAGCAATGGTGAGCAAATGCACATTGCCCTTGTTGCTACAAGCAATATTTTTCACAATGCAAAATGTAGGTATTCCTTTCCAAAACTATTTTGCCAAATTGTGGAACCTAACACAAAACGAGGTAGCAAAACTCACTTACAACCAAACAAATGCACTATAAGTTCAAGTTGGAAGAAACTAAAAATAATGTTTTTAAAAAATCTTGATTTTCAAAAACTTACAATTTGAATGTTTTCTAGATTGCTCCCATCAGCAACCAATAGCTCAAACTTGTTATCAATCTCACCATGCACTCCAATAATAACAAAAGCAATGGTGGTTGTAACAAAGGGTTGGAACATGTAGCGGGAAAAGCTACGAATGGTGTCTTTTAGCAAAAAATGCAACTTCACAAAAGGATCAAATGTTGGAATGGTTGTCACTTTTGTAGCTATGGAAAGTTCAATCGTTTAATCAAAATCTCCTTTGTCATAATTTGTTTTGGCCTTCACAAAAAAAATTAGTAATTATAAAAAACAACCTTTTTTATGAACTTAGCATGTGTTTTGATCAAACCTCCTCTAATGCTGATAATGATTGTGGTGGTACCCACAATATCAATGACTTATGCACAAAGATGTGAAAAAGCCATAGATTTAGAAAGAGATGTATATGAAATTGACGAGTTGCCATAAACATTCAAAAACAACATTACAAATTTTATGATCAATGTCTTCCATTAGAAGAATTGGGCATTCATTTCTTTTTGTCATTTGGACCTTACCAAATCAAAATCTAATGATTTCAAAACAAGAACTCTACTTGGGCATAACAAGACTGAAAACATAAAAATGTGTTTGCAAAGAGATTATGAATCTTATTTTGCAAAGAGATTAAATGAATCTTATTTGAAACCCATTATCTTTTAATGGGTCACAATTTCCAACCAAGACTTATTTAATTATTGTAGACTGAAATACAACTCAATGAAAGAACCCAATGTAGCCACCTTATAAAACCCTAAAAAACCTTGGGCGGCCATAATAACAAAAAACCCTAAATGATGACCCTAACAATTAGAAAGGGAAAAAATGTCAAAACCTATGAACTAGAAAAGTGAAAAAATAAAACCCTTGGGAGTGAAAAATCTTTTAAAGCGACCCCCCATTGGAGTGAAAAAAAAAATCACTTGAAGTGACCCCCCCTTGGTGATGAAAAAAAATCACTTGAAATGACTCGCCATTCGTGACGAAAAAAATAAAATGATTTGAAGTGGCCCCCATTGGGGGTGAAAAAAAATCATTTGAATTGATCCCCATTGGGGGGAAGTGACCCATCATTGGCAATGAAAAGAAAATGATTATAGTTACCCCACTAGACATAAAAAAAAGTCATTTAAGTGACCCAAGGGTTGTGAAAAAACATTTCAAGTAAAGGGACCTGCTACAAAATTTTCTTTCTCACATGAACTGACCCATTGGTTGGAGAAAAAATAATTCACTTAACTTGAACCTATACCACATGAACGTTTGGAATCGAAACTATATATAATTATTACATAGCTATGAAATCTATGTTTTTTGTTGCAAAATTATTTTATCACCCTTTTATTGTCTATGCAAGCCTCACCTTTTTCCTACCATGATCTAAACACAAACAACACCAAAACCATTCAAAACCAAAAGCCTTTCAAAACCAAAACTTTAATTCTCGCAAATTTTGCATTCATACAATAACTTTGTATAAGTGAAGGTGTCTTCCAAGGTCACAAACACCCCTTTATATACTAACCAAAAATAAACTAATCAAGAAACTTCTTAAAGTTTATCCACCACATGATTCTCCAAATAATCAAAAGGAAACAAAATCACATGGTTCCCCATGTGATTCCACAATTAATCACAAGGAAACAAAATCACATGGTTCCCCATGCAATTCCACAATTAATCACAAGGTAACAAAATCACATGGTTCCGCATGTGATTCCACAATTAATCACAAGGAAACAAAATCACATGGTTCCCCATGTGATTCCTCAACTAATCACAAGGGAACATAATCACATGGTGCACATGTGATTCCACAACTAATCACAAGGAAACAAAATCACATGGTTCCCCATGTGATTCTTCAACTAATCACAAGGGAACATAATCACATGGTGCACATGTGATTCCATAATTAATCATAAGGAAACAATATCACATGGTGCACATGACATAAGTCAATGCACCATGACCAAATTATGGAATCCTACCACTCAATTTACCCCTTTAAACAATTACGTAAGTAATTGTGTAATTACATCAAGTTACACATCAAGTTACAACCCCACCTTGCTTGAGCGGTTGATGGCTAAAATTGTCTTTTGATAGGCAATATCCTATGTAGCCTAAAAGACTTGAACCCACACTGTCATTCTTCCTCCTTGTTAAGCTCTTTCAATGTATATTAATGAACCACTTTATCTCAGGTATATTGTTGTGCATTTGTTTAAATTTTGTTCCATTAAATCTTCACAATTTTGTTTTGTGAACTTAGGGTTTTTTTTTTTTTTTGTTGGTGTGCTTGGGGTTTTTTAATTTTGATCTTGTCAACTTTCGAAGTCCTCCATTTTATTTTTTTCAAGTTTTTGTAAACTTTGGGTAGTTAACGGGTCTTTAATTTGATTTTCTCAACTTTGGGCAATTTGAGGTTTTTTTTTTTGATGTCAAGTTTAAGGGTCTTCAATTTTCTTCTTATCATTTTGGGGGTCCACATTTTCTCTTTTTGGTGTGAAAGAGGGTGGGGGGGGTGTTTTGCTCTTTTGAATTTTGAATGTTTTTTGTTTTATTATTTTGAAGTTTCGGAGTCTTCAATTTTTCTTCTTGTCAATTTGCGAGTTTTCAAAAAACTTTGTGTGAAGTTTCACAAGGGGGAAGAGGGGGGTATTTGCCTTTCTTCTTGTGAATTTTTAAAGTTTATTGGTTTCATACCCTTTGCTCTTATGGATTTTGAAAGTTTTTTTGTTTTACTATTTTGAAGTTCCAAAGTTTTCAAATTTTCTTCTTGTCATTTTGGGGGTCTTCAAAAAAATTTGTGTGAAGTTTTCACAAGCAAGGAAACGGGGCATGTGCATTTTTTCATGTGAACTTTGAAAGTTTTCTATTTTCGTATTTTGAAGTTCTAGAATCTTTAATTTTCTTCTTGTCACTTTAGGGGTCTTCAAAAAATTTGTGTGAAGTTTTCACAAGGGAGGAAACAAAGTATGTGCCTTTTTCATGTGAACTTTACAAGTTTTCTATTTTCGTATTTTGAAGTTCTAGAATCTTTAATTTTCTTCTTGTCATTTTGGGGGTCTTCAAATTTTTTGTATGAAGTTTTCACAAGGGGGGAGAGGGGGAAGATAGGGTATTTGCCTTTCTTCTAGAAACTTTGAAGGTCTTTTGTTTTGGTATTTTGAAGTTTTGAAATTTTCAATTTTCTTCTTGTCATTTTAAGGGTTTTTTATTTTTTTTGTGTGAAGTTTCACGAGGAAGGAGATAGGGTATTTGTTTCTCTTCTATAAACTTTGAAGGTCTTTTGTATTGGTATTTTGAAGTGCTATTAGAAATTTTAGGGGTTTTTTCAAAAAAATTAATGAACTTGAACTTGTTGTCCCATTTTGTATACATCCTTTAATTAATGTTTTCACAAAACCAATCATGACCAAAAAAAAAAACGAATTACTATCACTCACATTGTTCCTACCCATGGCAATATTCTAGGTTAAATTTGGGCACTAAAATTTTGTTTTATACATTTTCCATATAACCAATGAATGTTTTTTTTCTTTTTTCGGAAAACAAATGGGGTTTTGAGGTGGATGGGATGAATAAATATTGAATGGTATTAGGTTATTAAAATATAATAATAATAAGATCAAAGTAAAGGATCTAAGTTATCAATGTATGGGTTATTGAAATTTTGAAAGGGGAAAAAAAATCAATTTTGGGCAAATCTTTGAATTTTTTCACAACCACTAATTTTGATTTTTTAATATTTATCTATCTTTAATCTAAAAATTGTCCAACATTGGAAAAACACCAAATTCCCAAAATCCCATATTACCCCTACTTTTATCAAAATATTTTACTCATATTTTATCTTCAATTTTGAGAATTATTCATCATTATTTTAGATTTTTAATTATTTATGCTTTGAATTGATGAGTTGGAACTTGAACAATGTGTCAAATAGACCAAATGAAGTAGCCACCATTCCATAGTCGTTCCCCTTAAAGGCAAAGCCAACAAATTTCACGCGAAATTATCAAGGTGATGATGATCGAAATTGTCACGAGACCACTATTGAACCTAAACTAGTTTAGATTATCATGATCCTTGGAATTTTACAATGAAATTGGGAATTAGGGTATATATAATGTGTCATAGTTTAGGCTCTTGTCTAAACCTTTCATCTCTAGCTCTACAACCTTTCATGAACCTTATCATTTCACAAAAGTCAGCACTATGAAGTGACTTATCTTGTGATTATGAAATGTCTCATAACTCCCAACTTTGTTGGCCTTGCAAAGTTGGCTTTGCCTACCAAGGCAAGGATATTATGTTTAGATTCATTATAGAATATAATATTTTAACAAATCTTAACCCCTGGGTAAATTTTAGGTCTATTTTTATATGAAGATTTTTGAAAGATGATTTTTGGCTTGTGTTGAAACTTGAGATTAGTTCTAAAGTTCTAATATCTTGAAGGATTTTGGTTTCTTTTAACAGATTTTTTGAAGGTTATATTTTTGCATGGTGACATATTTGAGTTTCCATTTTCTTTAAGATACTTTTTAATGTAAATGGCAAGGCCATAGTGTGACACCCCCCTTGTTGATTAAAATTCTTTAATTAATGGTCAAGGAAAAGAAGAAACATGAATCTAACGATCAAACTACAAGGACCCAACACCACATTCTTATTGTCTAAGTCCCCTAGTGTTTGGCGAGTGGAGAGAAGAAACAAGGAATGTTGAACAAAGAAAATATTAAAGATTATTAACCTCAATATTATTATGAAAACATCGTTTTGTTAATGAATATTTTATTGAAGAAGAAGATTGTATTGAAGTTTTTTTTTGTACATGTAACAACAATTTCACATGAACTAGAAGGGTATGTTGTATACACAAGATTGCACAACTAATAATTAAATGACAATAAAAAAAGATGAAAATTTCAAATTACATGGAAACCACAACCAAAGCAAAATGCACAAATCTTGTGAACATTTAATTAAATTTAAGACAATAAATTAAATAAAGAAATAACCTGATTTTTTCTAATAAACTTGAAGTTTTGTGCAAATTTAAAGATATTGATTTTCATTGAGTCTTTGAAAATCTAAAACAAGTTGAACATGAATTTTTATGTGCATTGCATAGTTTTATTTTCAAAATCATAAATCGTTTATGGATATTTCATTTAGTTGTTAATTTATGCATGTGTCATGAATAAACAATGAGAATTATGTCATGCTCAAGTTGAAGATAAACATGTAAACAAGGTAGTATGGGAAACTTTGAAATGCACACAAATTCTAAACTAAAACAAGAAAGATTCATCAAATTTCAATTTTTTCTAATGAATCTCACCTCAAAGTTTGTAGGAAGCAATTTGCAAATATGATGAATTTGATAGTAAATAGAGATAGGAACATTCTAGGAGACAATCTATATGCGTACTATAAATGCATGAAAAGATAATGATAGATTTGTTAAAAACATTACATCTTCATGGAGCACATCATACACTACTTGTTAAATCATCTACATACAAGGTCACAATTTGCTTTTTGCTTCATCTAGTTGAATTGTGAGATCCTTTTGAAGGTTCATAATAACCATTGTCAAGAATTGACATCTTCTATAAAGGTAACGTTTTGTGATGTATTTTTGCAACTTGATTTTTTTCATTTTTTTAGGAGTTTGACTAAACATTTATCTCTAATCTTTCTCATATATTTGAATCCCAAGATGGTGATGTTTATGATGTGAGGTGCAAACATTGTTTAGGTTCAACATCCTTTGTGAAGGTAGATTTTTTCCCCAATTATGTGTTTGTGCAGCTTGAACATTTCCTATGGAGTTTGATTAGTTTGTAAGGTTTGTCTTTCTCAAACATCTTGTTGAATCCTAGTATGATGATGTTCATTTTCATGTTTTGCAACTTGGGTTTTTCAACTTTCTTGTGAAGTTTGATTGAGTATTTAGGGTTATAACTTGCTTTCATCCACTTGAACCCCACACTGACAATGCCAAAGGAGTCATGTTTGCCAACAATGTTTATGGTCAACAACATTTGTAATTTGGTATTGTGGCTTTGCTCTATCTTTTTGTAATAAGTTTTTCATTTCTTGTTTGTGTGGTTAAAACTTAGTAGTACCCAAGTTTGAAATTTTTTGAACACTTTCCTCTATGGCATTTACACATGAAATTGATGTGTAGTGTTTAGTATATTGTTTGAAACCATTTCATAACTTTAAATCCTATTTTTTAAAATTGTAATTCTTAAGTTTAATTAAACAACTTGGTTGCAATGTTTTGTTTGCTTAAAAATATTTGTTCATTTAAATCAAAATGATGTTTAGGGTTGTAAAAAGGTTCTTTTGTTGTAGGTGGGAGTTTGTAATAATGGGGTCTACTAAAAGGGAAAGGGAAAAATTAACTATAATGGAAGAGATGAATGATGACATGGATTATCACTCTTGATATGCACAAAAGAAGGCTACATACACAAGGGAAATAATGTGTCATTGTAGAGATTTCAAAGTAAAAAAGGAAGTAACTTTTGTGAAGAACTTGAAGTTACAATATTTCAAGGTGTGCATTCTCCTAATAATGAATTTGAAGGTGGGTGTTTAATATAAGGCCAAAAAACTACTATAGAATGTGCTAAAAGTGTTGCATTTTTTATGGTGGACAAGTTGAAAGGCCATTCTCCAAAATATCAACATTTAGTTATGGAAAAAGTTTTGTAGTATCCATTGGTCAAAGGTTTTTTTGCCATCTCACCTTGAGTACATTTTAGTCTTGAAGCAAGGTAGGGTGATTTTGAGCAATTTGAAGGAGGGGATTGCATTTCATCTTGTTGGTTAATGCTAGTTTAAACTTGTCATGGCAAGAGACGTTGTTTACAATTTTGATGCATTTTCACAATCCATTAATAATCATAAAGAATTGCAATAATTTTGGGTGTTAATAGGAGGAACATCAATAGAGAGGCGGATAGTTTTTAACATTTAAAATGATGCATTATGGTTCACGAACAACCAAGAGAGATGTTCAAGTTGCTTGCTGGATGGATTGACAACCCTCTTGAAAAATTAATGGGAGAAAAAAATTGATGTTTCCTTGGATTAAGACACTATTAGAAGATGGATTCATATGAAGTTGTATGAATCTAACCTCATGCATTACCTGTAAACCTCAAAGGTGAGTGTAGCATTTTGTCACAATTACTTTATGTGCATAGTAATTACATTTTGTTATTAAGCACCAAGGTTTGTCAATGTACATGATGTGTTTAAACCATCAACATAAGGTGTTGAATGCAAATGGTTTCATTGAAGATCCAATAAATTACCTAATGTTTTGACAATAATATATTTAAATTCAAATTCTCAAGGACTTGCAAAGTTTGTTAATGCACGCATTTGTAAATGTTTAAGGTGTTTAATAACATTATTCATCATGTATGAGTGCTAATTTGCAATTGTCCATGAATGTTTTAAGAAAATGTTAGTATGATCTATTTCTTAAACTAGTAAGTGTTGCTCTTAAGCATTCTTAAAGTGATGGATTACTTTTCATGTGTTTACTCAATGACTAGCAACTATGCCATAACAATTTTTTTGCACTTAGATTGTTGAATCCTTTCTCAAAGGCATAGTTGATGCATGATAGGCAAGTACTTAAGGTACTTAGTACCATTATTTGTTGTATATTAAGTGCTAAGGCAATTGTTGATGGGGTGTTTTAGGAACAAGTTGTTATGATTTAATATTTAAAGTAATCAATGTTGATTTTTGCTACTCCTTAAATTCATAGAATACTTTTCATGTGCTTATTCAATGACCAATAAGTGAGTCATAATACACCGAGGTTGATGAATCCTTTCATTAACATTGGGGTTTATGAGTCCTTTGTCAAGGACCAAAAAACCACCTTGTGCATGCTTTGTACTATAAGCTTGGGGTGCTTAACAATTATTGTTCATATCCTAATTATGCATTCATTTATGTCATGAATGTTTGTGGACACGTTGCTAACTCGTATTCCTTTAAGTAGTCAAAAGGTTGTAAATTATGTGTTTATTACTTGTTATGTGTTCAAAGCAAAGAGGCAAAAAGCCCAACAAATCAAAAGGAATTACATGAGTTTCTTATGTCATTTTTTTGTTAATGTTTAATATACCCCTTTTGCTCCTTTCCATTTTCCAATAATTATTTTGTCATTTGATTCAACTGTCAAATGATGGATTATTGTACCTTGGTTGATGAATGTATAAACTTGACAAGCTGGTTTCTCTTGTTGCATGTTACTTGCAAATTTGATTATGTGCCTTAAATTGAAAACTTAAGCCTTCGATCATGGTGAGGATAGCTACCTATGTGAAACCCACATTTTGTGTATCCTATAACTCACAAAATCCCTTCCATAGAACTTGTAAGTCTTGTGAATGCTACATTGTTTAACTTGACCACTAATCTTATCTTATAGGAGTTTTGATTATGCAAGTGAACACATACAAATGACTATGGACATGTTGCTAATTAATATTCTTTATTAGAACAATCAAGACTATTATTTATTTATTTGTTGGTTCTTATGTGTTTAAAACATAACGATAAAACTTGCAAAGAGGTTATTAAAATGAAAGGAGCTACATATGGTTCTAATGTTAGCTTTGTGTTTTAGTGGGCCTACTCTAACCCATCTTCCTTCCATTTTGACAATTTAATTCTAAGTTTTTTCATGTTTGATGTCAATCATGAAGGAATATCGTATAATTTGAAGTGTTTGAACTAAGTGAAAAGTTGTTTTCTCTTGTTATGTTACTTGCAAATTTGATAATGTATGTTGAAAGTACAACTTATGACTATGATCTTGGTGAGGATAAATACTTACTTGGGACCCTTATTTTGTGTGTAAGTTTCTATACATATCCCTTCAACATAACTTGTAAAAATTGCGGCTCTAAGCTTAGGGTCATGTTGTCCAACTATTGATTTTATATCATATGCTTATGTTGAAGCAATTGTCCATACAATCCATTAGGAATGTGTTGAACTATGATCTAGTCTTTAAAATAAGCAATGTTGGTTTTTGTTACTTTAAAAAAAAATAGTCAATTGTTTTTCAATTATAGTGACCAACATGTGGGTAATAATGTGTGTTCATGGAAGTTGGAATTTTTCGTAACTTTTTAACTTGTGAAGCCAGATGTCCATATCATGCTCATCAGTTTTGTGTTGCACAAGCCTTCGTGGTTGAGATGGCTGAAAAACTGGAACATGTGTTGTTGTTGGTATCATCAAGAATTGAAAGAACTACTACAAGGATGTAATGACATGAGAGTGGATGGGAGAGGGACACACAATGATCACACATGCTCTTGCACTAACATTTGTGTAATGAATGCAAATGACACCCATCCCAACATTTGTCACGCAATTTTTTGGACCTCTAGCAGCCTTACAACTTTGTGGATGTCCATTCTTTGTGAGAACTTGAGCCAAATGTTGAATGGCATCAAAGAGGTTGTATTATGGTTGAGTGTGCTTGCTACAAGGTGAAGAAACTTCCTTTGTGCCCAATTGAGCTCAGTTTAGATGAACTAATCCAGTGGCATAACATAGGCCATGAGGTCATAGGACACATTGAGGAGGGAAAAGAAAAGGTAGAGTTTGATCAAACACCACCCAAAAAGTTGATCTACTATATCTAGCAATGGCTGAAAATGTTCATAGTGCACAATTTCTTGGCCATATGGGAAGAGGTGCAGTTCAAAGAGCTAATGGAGTCCATGCCTATCAGGTCTATTATTTGATGTGAACTGATTTCTCCCAGAACTATATTATGAGGGTCCAAAATGAGATACAACACAGGCATTAGCACAATTTTCAAGTTTCTATCTTGGTTCACATTTCATACAAAAAGAATCCCTTTTTGGATTCCTTGGGGTATGAGCCTCTAATGATTAAGGAGGTTCATTACTATGTGTTAGATGACACAATGAATGACACACTGTTTGTAGAGCCTGTTTTCATGCTGCATTGGTGTCATTTACAAGATCATGGGTGTTCTCCAAAATTCCACTTTGTATCAAGCAATGGGTAGTTCAAGTTCACAAGAGCTTGGATTTCATTTCTCAGTGTCCTTCATTGATCTTTAATGACTTACCAATTGGATGTGAGATGGTTTGGATTTTTTTTGCAATAGGACATGGTAAATGGGAGGTAGATGGGATTGAAAAGTTATTGAAAAGAATGGTGTGGAAGGAGCATATCAAATCTCAAGGGCAAAGTTGTAGAATGTGGAGGAAATTGTCAAGTTCCTACAATGTAAGGCAAACAAGTACCATGCTGCTCATCCAAATGCTCACATTTTGGAATGTGAAGCTTGGTGAGATGGACAGATCCAAGACATTCGATTGTGGGGCTATTTGCAGTAGTCGCAAAATGCACCAGCTATGCTCCATCTCCCATAAAGACCCTACCTTATTGCAATGCCTCCTAAATACTGACAGTTCATAGCAAGAAACAAAACCTTGAAAACATGTGCTGGTATTGCGGAACTCGGCCACTGCCAGTGAATGTCAGGCAGTGAAGCTGCAAAGTTCAAGGTCCTCAGAATAAGCACATCTATCTTGATGGAGATGGCAGCAGCAATCAACCTGCCAAGTTCCAGAATTCAGCTCGGCATTCTGGATCAATTCAGGTGATTGATTAGCCACTCTGCAAATATGCAAGTTCCTGGCCACAGTAGATTGGCATTCCATTGGTGGAACTCAAACTCTTGGATCTGCAGCACCTGCATTGCAACCTTCATGTGATGTTGACAAAAGTAAAATGCTGCCATCTCCATATGAGCAAGCATCCACTGGCCTCAACTCCTAAAAACCTGAGACAGAAATGGTTTTTTCAGGCCAGGTATACAAAACCCAGACAGATCTCCTCGGGGTGGATGCTAAGTTGTATCGTTTCTGATTCTTCCTGCAGAGTACTTCATTGTAGGAATTCAGCTGCAGTAGTTCAAATTTGTCTGTACCTCACGATCTCAACCTCATGGACCTCTAAGGTAAGTGTTTCCGGAAAGCATTAGTTTAACCATAGAAGCCATTAGCAATGAACGTGAGAGGCACAGAGTTGGCGGCAAGTCAAATGCCAAGCAGACAACTTACCATGCAAGAATGACCTCTCAACAAAGCCGTTCCCCGACTCGGAATCACCAGAGTCATCTGTGCACATCCCGTGGATATTATCCCCTTCCCCCCCCTCTACGCCATTTTGCATTTCTTGACTAGAAGAAGAATGCCGCCATTGTAAGCCCAGCCCCCGAGTTCCCGAGCGACCTAGGAACCACCATTGTAGCTGTATTGTCTAAAACTACTTACAGCTCCTGCCTCGATGCCGATCATCTTGCACGGCTTTATTACCGATGCATGTTGCCATGTTACGCGCAAGCAGAGCACATGGTGGTGTGTCGTAGAGAGATAAAAGAGGAGATGATATAAAGCAGGAAAGGATGCTGAGGTACCAGAGGAGAGGACTGCACCTAAGAACAGAGCAGGCTCCAAACAGCGGACCTTTCCGAGCACCGAATCGAACAACAAGAATGGGAGGAATGCGAGCACTGATCTCGCCAATCCGAAACCCTAGTAGATCCAAGACCCTAAAGCGCGGCATTCATAATCCTAGTAGCACTTTCTTAACTGAAGGCTTTTTCCAACGTCGGCGCTCGATGCATTCTCTGTCGAGCAGTGGCCGATATCGAAGTTTGTTGGCCGCCGCTGTCGGACAGAACCTATGTCTTGGATCTCAAAATTCATGTACTTGATAGCGAGCTGCGATATTTGGAGAGAGAGAGAAGAGAGAAATGGAGAGACTGGTCAAGAAGTTTGAACAGCGGTACAGGCGTGCGCGATGTCATCTAGCTACTTGGTCGGATTTACAATCCCGCCTTCTCAAGCAATTCTCTAATGCCGCTTCCATCCTGGACAGACTGCCTGTAAGCGTTGTCCTCATTTTTGCGAACTGTGAAGCTCCATTTTCGAGGGCCTCCATCTCTTGTTCGAAACTACTTGATGCGAGCAATTTGTCGCGAGTATTTGTGAAGAACGTGATGTTTTGCTAAAGAAGAATTGTTTGGAGGACCAAGAAAGTGAAGAAGGGAGACACGAGGGATGGTTGCAGGTGTTGGGAGAGGTAGAGAATTACGGAATATTGAAAGAAGTGAAGTCGATGGCGCAGGTCTTGCCGGCTTCACAAATCGAATCGTTTGAAAAAATCCTTTCGTCGATTCATTCCACTTTGTAAGCATTTCAGAACCTCAAGAGATGTAATGTAAAGCAATCATGCAAGATGGCTGTCGGACTTTCCAGGCTGCCTGAAATTGGCTCTTAGATTCTTGGAGTTCTGAGTTTTTACTGATGAACTTCCTGCAACCAAACGATAATGAAACCAAAAAGTATTGAAACTGGAGAATTTTTGTGTCAAAGTGCACATTTAGCCTTTGTCCAAGAGGATGTGCAAGTTAAGTCGCCACTTCAAAGAGTTTGGTACTGAGAATTGGAGGAATGTCATGTGGATTGTTGGTCATCAGCATAGTGAACTATACTTTGATTACTGCCACGAATCTATAGAAAGAGGTGCTAACAGATTTGTATGTAGGCAAGAAGAGATTCTTGTATCCTCAAGCTCCTCTGATGAAGGGAAACAAAAAATCCTTGGTATCATGAAATTTGAAGATCCAATCCATGCCTCATAGTCTTGGAAGTGTTCCTGCTTGTCCTCCCTTCTCTTGTGTCTATTCCAGTTACTCCAATAGGGTTCCATCATTCTTCTGTTATTACATATGTAGACTCTAGTAGTGATTGCTTTGTCTTTGTTTCCAAGAAACATTACAGTTCTTCAGTTTTCAATTCGATCAACTCTCCTGAAAGCCTTCATGCCCAATTAACTGAATAGGGTTCCAGCGTTTTTCTGTTTTTACGTATGTAAACTCCAGTAGTAGCAATTTCTTTGTTCGCAAGAAACACTATATGTTTCCAGTTTTCAATCAGATCATCTATCCTGAAAGACCTTATGTCTAGTCAGGCTTGTCAGAAATCTGCTGTTTGAAGTCTTTCACAGTTCTTTCAAATCTAATAGTAAGTTCAAATGGAATGTGTGACCCTCTCTTCCTTTCCTTTTTGGGGCTTGGAAGTTCCATAAAACCCCATCAACCTCGGATTATGAATGCTGCCAGTGACACTTCTCTCCCATTAGTTTCACATTGGCTAGCTACTTCTACGAAGGCATTCTCCCAGTGGTCAATGATCTCAGCAGTTCCCTCTCAGGATAGTTGGATTTCAAGACTCATCAAGAGTACTTGATGTTATCAAGTTCTTGAATCTCTCAAGATCAGATGTGGATAAATTCTCCCATTTCACTGCATTCCTTTCATTAATCAACTCTTTATATGAAATCATCCCATCAGATCTGAATGCTAGAATGGATGCTTTAGTGAGTAAATGTTTAAGTCTTGTTTCCAGTCCTTGCTCGTTCAAAAGTCAGCCATTAACTTTAGATGTTAAAGATTAAGGAGGAGCTAAGGCCAATGGAGTCCCTCCATAGCTTCAAAGTTGCAGAAACTTCAGATTTAATCTCTTCAGAATTTCAGAACAAATGTTTGCCTTCAAAGTAGCTTTTATTCAATACAAAAATTTGTCTTAGATGTTTCACCTTTAAATTTTTCAAAATGATTCTTTCAAAGCTTTCTTGACTCTGAGTGAGAAGCTTTCTTCAACTGGCTTTTCCCTCATCCCAGCAATCTTGTAAATCTCAGCATGGTTTCTCTCCTCTTCCTTGTTTCTGTTTTGCTCTCTCTTTGTGTTTGTTCAATGAGCTAGCACAGTAGCTGAGTCTTCTCATCACCTCTGGACTTCTAACAGAACTTGATATGTTGTCTAACATCTGACATTGACCTGTAACCAATCCTAGGAGCCAATGAAGTCAGTGGGTTGCAATAACTACTCACTAATATCTTGCTGTTGATGATAATTGAACCTGGAAGAGACTGTTGCTATGGTTCGTGCATCTCTTGTTTTCTAAATTTTTATTCTGTTTCCATTCACATTATGTAGCAGGTGTTTTTCATTCTTCACTCCTGCAATGTGCTTTGATGGTTTCTTAATTATTCTTTAGAGATTTCTCTAATCTTATTATCACATCATCTCACACTTTCTATTCAGGTGGACTTCAATCATAAGTGTTGAGAAGTTCTCAATTCTTGTGAAGATATTTGATGGCTGCCACAGGATTCTTGATTGTGATTGTTCTCAGACTTAATGTAAAATATAACTAAGCATGGTACACTTCAGGTAGAGTTTATGAGGTTATGTGGTTTAGTCTTGTACAGGGGCGAGATGGAAATAATTTCAAAGTCACTTGAAAAGTTGTGGTGTGATGGTACCCAACTTTTGAAATCTGAGAAGCCAACAAGGCAGCAAGCCCAGCAATGCTTGGGAGCACAACCAAGTCTCAATGATTGCATAGATGGCCTTCACAGTCTATACACAATGCACCATGATGAGTAAGAAATGGACCTTTGCAGCAACTTGTCTGCTCCCTTTACAATCGGTCATGTGGAGGAATGGACATTTCATAATAAACAGTAAGGGCTGTAAAATTCAGATTTCAATTTTCTGCTGCAAAATCTGAGTGATCCATTCATAAGTCCACTTCTTGCAGTTAACAGTGCATTTCCATGTATTCTAACTTGATTGGAGAAGATGGAAGTGTAAGAATAATTTTGAGTAAAATCCAAATTTTTCCAATTCGTATCCATGTTGGACTCGTGTCAGGCATGATGATGGAGGATATGGATCTTGTTCTTGGTGTAATTATCTGTGAATTGTTTGTTGAAATGGATTTTTTTCAGATATATGCTGAAGGTTGCAATTGTGAAGGCACTTTCATATAATTCCAGGTGATTTATCCATCCTTACTTCCTTGCAAGGTATTGCTGGACTTTTTCCATAATCTGTCTTGGATTTTAGGAATGTAGGCTTCGTGACATTTGCTGGTTCTGTGACAGTACCATGCAAGGCTTCTAAAAAGCATTTCACAAACACCTGAGATTATGATTTCAAACTAAAAGTATCTACTTCACCCTAATTTACAATCAAGATAGCTTTGCATAAGATATGTTGTAAGTATGCCAAGATAGTTTGGTCACAGGAGCCTGTGGCAAAGGGGAAATTGGATAAACTGCAAAACAACTTTCTTGAGATGTATTGTTTCTGTAAGTCCACTGATTGTCTCTGGGTTGGCTGTATGGCAGCAGTGAAGACATGGCAGCCCTTCAAAGTGTGCTGTCAGACCAACCCAACATTCCTCCTGACGAAGGTTCATTTTTTGTCCCATCTCTGTATTACCTGGAAAGTCATTTGCATCCTTTTAAAAGTGTTGTGGGATTTGTCCAATTGCACTTGCAAGAAGCATTCACCTGAATGTCAGGTTGTCATCTGGTGTGTGCATAAACTGAAAATATTTTACAACTAGTTGGCTTATTTTGTGGTCTCCTATTTCACATCAACTATGGATAATGGTTCTCTCCAAGCATGCAGTAGGACGGAGAAAACCTTCAATAGAGTGCCTCCCTATCTCCAGTCAGAAACCACCACACATGGCTCATATAGTCATTTGTATCCTCTAGACTGAGAAGACTCTGTATAGAATTCTGCCATTGTGAAATTTCATGGTGTTGAAGTTAGCAGATACTGAGCTTGTTTTGTGATCTTGTCTTCTCTCTTCTTTAGAGTTGAGGTTTCCTTTTTCTCATGCTTGCTGATTGGTTTCTGATATGTTGTCAGATCTCAAGGATCCATAACCTCATCGTAGGATCACCTCTCAATTCTTTTCAGATCGTAAGCATTGAGAAGTTCTTGGTACTTCCAAAGATATTTGCACCAGCATTCATATGGAGAATTATACTAACCCTGTTGCTTTTGGTGGTCTGCAGTGCAGCATATTTTTGATGTCATTGCTGCTGGGGACGTTTGGTAGCACAAGGACTCAGTTGAGAAGTCTGATCTTCATCATGCTTTCATGTCTGAAGTCAATTAGCTAGGCCTCTTGAGTCAACATCATGACTGAGTCTTCCTGTTGCTTGCAGAAACAAAACACAAACTCAGGATGCAGATAATTGTTTCCCTCACCTTTGAGCAGATACAAAGATAGCAGTAGATACTCTAAATTTGCTGTTGAGAACTGATAAAGTCAGTGGGGAGTAATGGTAGCTAGTCAATGCCACTCATCATGAAGGTGGTGATCTAATGCATTGTGAGTGACCTTATGACAACCCTCATTCTTGTCATCTTTGTTTTGGTTTGGGAAGAACTGCCACAATATTTGGTTACCTTTACATGGGTTTTTGTGGAGCTTCTCTCTGCAATAATCAAATTGATATGTTTTCCCTTCAGTTCTAGGTTCCAATCCCATATATATATATATATATTCCCATTGTGAGACTTCAGTTTCAGGCAAGGATTTGATATGCAATTTCAACATCTTCAAGAAATGTTACCTCTGATGTTTCCATTACAGTAATGATATTTGGCTTTCCTGTCCCCCAACATCTCTCCATGAAGATGCATTTTGTGGGCGGTATTTCACTAGTACCCTTTTCTTCTCTCTCCTTCTATGTGGACAAAAACCACCAAACCGTTCCATCCCTTTTGGAAAGGATTATATGTTGCAAGACAATAGGCCGGTATTTTTTATCATTCAGAAATCATTTATTCTTTGCACAAGCTTTGGGAAACAAAACAGCCATTAAAACAGTGTCACTTAAAATGGTGTTGGAGAAAAATTAAGACCCCTTCCGAATCCTTTTCATCTACTACAGAACCAAAAATAAAAAACAATAATCTCATTTCCTACAAGCACCTTACTCTTTTAGGTAAAAAGGAACAAAAGGAACAAGTTCCCTCAGTTCCTTTCATTCTCTTTTTGGGTGTTCAATTATCCAGGCAAACTTAATGACTCACAACTTTGATACCAAAATGGTGGATGGGTAATATTACAAATAGTTGAGATGCACTGGGAGGTGGAATGGTGACTATTTTTTTTAGAAGTGGGAATAGGCTCGTGGAGATGGAAATCTAACCTTATAGATGAAAATACAAAAGAGAAAATAACAAGAGGAAAGCTGTAGACATTGCGGTGGTGCAAGAACCATGAGTGGAAGGATCAAAGGGGTTTTAGGGGCAAAGCTCATCTTCTTCAATTTGGCATCTATATGTTTTGTTTGTTTGCTTGCAAGTGAATGGAAAATAGTGAAGTGATGGAGTTGTTTTATGTGTTCTTCGATACATCGCAAGTGTTGTGTGCTTTGACTGTCATTGATTTAGTAGTTTTGTTGTGCCATTCTTCATACAATTTGACAATGGTGAGGGATTTAATTTTTCAAAGGTTGTCATTTATCATTTATGAATTATGACAAGGCCAAATTTCGTTTTTATGATATGGTGGTGATTTGGAGATAAAAGGATGCCATGTGACAAAGACAACAAGGCAACAAAGAGCTAAGTCGTTTTGATTGAAGGTTTGGAGGTGATGTAATTTTGTTATAAGATTAGTTTGTTGTTGAGGAGAAGAATGTGCACAAGAAATATTAGGTGATTCTTAATTCTAGTCATCCAAACCTTCCATTATGATGGAAGATTAAAGTTAAATTAAGGAGTTTTATATTATAATGTTTAGGTTAGGGGCATGTGTAAAAGATGATGAAGATCCCTAAGGGATAACAAAGCGGTATGTGATGGCAACATTCATTCAAGTTTCATATATTTGAGGGGCAGCATGGGATGTTTCTTTTGGTAAGTTTAGATGGTCTAATATGGAAGTGAATACTCGTTGTTATGGGAGCTGTAAAGGGGGGTTTATGTCCATACAATGGGAACTATGTAGTTGCAGTTAGGATTGTTCTCTGCATTCTTAGGATTGTAATTAGAAGGTGAGTGGGTGGACGATGTTTTAATTATAAGGACTACCAATACGGGGTTTTGAAGAAGATGTATCCATGGGTGGTTGGGGTTGTAATTTAAGATTTATTGATGGGAAGGGTTTGAGCTGAATGCTTGGGTTGATGGTATGAAAACATTCTCTAGTTGTTAAGAAATTGCAAAATATTATTGTCTTGATTCATAATTTAAAAATTTATATTTGCGATGTTTCATGCAATGAGGGCATAAGGAAGACTTGATAGTTTAAAAAAGGGAATCTGAATAAATTTGATCCAACACATGCCAATAGTTGTATATGAAATTGGTATTTGTGAAATTGATTAAAATGGACATGGTTAGGTCATTGTTGTGGTTTTCAATTTTCAATTATCAAGTAAAGGGTGGCAAATGTGATATAAGATTTGAAATACTTAAGTGTTGGAAATGATGGAAGAGAACAATCACTCTTCCCTTTTTTGTAAAAGACAACAACACAAATCCCATTTCCCAATATCCTTACTACCTTATCTCAAACCACTAGTTTAGTACAAGAGATGGAACATGCAAAACATTATCAACACATTGATGTCATTGATATTAGACATGTATTCAATAAGACCATTATTCATTCACTTTCAAAAGACCACAAATGACCATGTCCATCAGGTACAAAGTGGACAAAATTATGGTTCATGTGATCTTAGCTAACTTTTTGAGCAAATTTTTTTCTTTGCTAACATTTGCAAATCATCAACATGTCCTTTGCACATATCTCAACTCTTGATTTTTCCATTTCCAAAGTCACACAAGCACACATGGACATGGAAAATCAAAATCCATCACAATTAAAAGCATGAAAGAAAATCTAATTTCTTGAAAAAGTTACCTACCCACCATTAAAGCTACCATGTAGAAATTATTCATATCAAATTTGACAATGCTTCCAAAAGTTTGCCATAATAATTAAGCACCTTTGCTACCCTAGTTGTTTAGGAACAATGGCAACATTAAGGGCATTACCATAATATTGTTCATTTAAATCCTTAGCTTCAAGTGGAAATTTTCCCCTTCATCAATTTAGTGTCATTATTCCCAACATTAATTTTTTTGCCCTCACAAAAACAAGCCTAAGTTGTGGGACGAAAAACTTGTAGGTCACATCTTCATCTTCCCCAAATATCGCCACTATCATCTTGTAGTACACAAGTAATTACAAGCTAAAGTGGATCAATTTTCAACATAAGAGGTGTTCTAATATATATATATTTTATGGTTTATTTTTATCATAAAAAAAAGGTGACATTGTTAAATGCCCATGTTTGTGGGGGGGGGGGGGGAATAATTTTTTTAAAAAGTAATTATTGTTTGCCTTTTAATATATCACATAATAAATTGGTTCATAAAAAAAAAAAATTTAAATGCACAAAAATTGTGTTGTAATGGAC